>Ga0326728_10002808_pt1 | contig 56820 bp, 47 predicted proteins | sample MB3enrmetagenome_FD_207602 | JGI IMG/M metagenome (GOLD analysis project Ga0326728, IMG submission 207602) | Lab enriched peat soil microbial communities from McLean, Ithaca, NY, United States - MB31MN | ecosystem: Environmental > Terrestrial > Soil > Wetlands > Peat | place: USA: New York... | reverse complement strand
TGGAACGAGAGGCTGGTGAACGAACGGCTGCGGGAGTTCATGGACGAGAGTTTCGACAGCGTGGTGCACTACGCCGCAACGCACCAGGTGAACAACCGGACGGCCGCCTACATGCTGGCGCTGGACCGCGTGGCGAATGCGATTCGGCTGCGGGGGATTTACGCTTGAGGGGGCTCGTCTCGGGGCGGGTTGTCAACCGGCCCACGGCGCGTTGGGCCGCCGTGTTGACAGGGCGCCTTTCGGTTGTAACTGCGGGCGGAGACCGCGTCGCACCTCCCCGCACGGCATCTTTGCGCCGGATTGAAGCGCAGGATCTCCCGTTTCAGATATGTGCCCTGCGCTCCTGATAGGGCGAGCAGAACTTCCTCTTGCCTTTCTGTGCTATCACCCTAAGTGTGCCACGTGGCGCGCGGTTCCTCACATTGGCGAAAGGGAGTCTGCTGCACGGCTGCTTCGACGGACAGGTTTGTGCCTCGAAGTGGGACCTCCGTCCGCGTTCGCCTTACGTTGCCGTCCTGGAAGTACCGGTACGCCAGTTTAGTAGTCGTGGGTTTTGCGTTCCGAATCTAGAGGGTCCTGGCGGTCTCCTTGCTATCCCCCTTTCCGGGTGTGGGGTGGGTTGTGTTCGGGGGCATAGAGGTGTATAACAATCTGGGAGATTAAGAGACCTTATAATGCCCATTTCAAAATGGTGGGTTCCTGCTGCGGTCGCGATACTCTGCTTCTGTGTCGCGAGTGCCCAGGAGCCGTTGACCAACGACTCTGTAGTCAAGATGGTGAAAGCGGGCCTGTCCGAAGATGTGATCGTCAGCGTGGTCAGGACACAGCCGGCGCAATACACGGTCACGCCGGATCAACTGATAGCCCTCAAGTCGGCCGGCGTGTCCGACAAGGTTGTTGCTGCCATGGTAGAGAAGGCTTCCGGGGGTAGCAGACTCGGAGGCTCCTCGACTACCGGTGCGACGCCTGCGGCTGGGACCGTCGCCGCGGGCGACCCCAACGATCCAATGTCGCCCCACGATTCAGGCATCTATCTCTACGCCAAGAATCGAAATGGCGAATATAAGCTGACAGTATTGGAGCAGGCGGCCTACCAGGGATCGAAGACCGGCGGCGTGCTGGGATCAGCCCTTACCTACGGAATCAAGAAGGCCAAGATGAAGGCCGTCATTCCAGGGCAACACGCCGGTATAAGAACGCCCGATACCCAACCCGAGTTTTACTTCTACTTTGAGGATAAGGCAGCCGGCTTGGGGAAGGGCGGATTCGGCGCGGGATCGGTCTCGAACCCGAACCAGTTTGCCCTTGTGAAGCTGGATATCACCAAATCGAGCCGGGAGACGATCATAGGAGAGTTCGGCGCCCTGGGTGCAAACACGGGCACGGACGAGAAGTCGATGATTACCTTTAAGTCCGAGCGGATTCGTACTGGGTTTTACAGGGTAGTGACAAACGGCCCCTTACAGCCTGGCGAGTACTGCTTTCTGGTTTCGCAGATGAACATGGGTGCATACGGAGCCGGTGCGGCGGGCGCCGCGCAGATTTTCGATTTCGCAGTGAGCCCGAACGAGTGACGCTGGCGGTGCAGGATCTGAGGCGTTCGGGAACGCACGGTCCGAAGCCGGATGTTGACGGCGGACCGCAGGAGATTCGCGGATGTCATATTGCGCCGGCTGGAGAGATCATCCCATACCAACCAGGATGGGCGGTGACCATTTGAGGACGCTGAGCTGGCACGTGGCGCGCTTCCTGTTTGGCCTGATCCTACCCACACTTTCCTGCCTGGCGGTCACCGTTACCAGCCAGATGGTTACAAAGTCCGTGAATACGAGTACGTGCTCGACTCCCACGGCGGTGACGGCGTTTCTCACGACTGACCAGACGGTTTACCTGTGGTTCAGCGTCACCGGGGCGAACGCCGGTGATGTTCCCTCGGCAACCTGGTATAGCCCAAATGGAGCCGTCTACGCGTCGAGCACCTGGAGTCCGGTGGCGTCGGCGGGCAGTTGGTGCTACTGGGCGCCCGAATCTATCGCGGGCAATCCGCCGGCTTCCGCGCCGGGCAACTGGAGTGTGCGCGTTTTCTGGAATGGTTCCGCGCTGTTCACACTCAACTTTACAATCGCCGCGCCGTCCGCGGTGCCTTCGATCTTCTCGGGCGGCATCCTGAACGACGCCAGTTATGCCGTGGGAGCGGCGGTGGCCCCGGGCAGCATAGTGGCGGTCTTTGGAAGTTTCCCAGTAAGCTCGCCGTCCACGGCGTCCGGCGCGCCGTGGCCCACGAACCTCGGCGGCCTATCCATGCAGTTCGCGGGCGGGACGAAGGCGCCTCTGTACTATGTTTCCAGCGGCCAGGTGAATCTTCTGGTGCCATGGGAATTGGCCAACCAGTCGCAGACGTCGCTAACGGCCACGGTGAACGGTCAGAACAGCTCCGCGCAGACGGTGAGCCTCGCGACGTTGTCGCCTGGCATTTTCAGCATGAACGGCCAAGGCACCGGACAAGGAGCGATCATTGACGCGATCTCCGGCCGGTTGCTGGACTCTTCCAACCCGGCGATCGTGGGCAGCACCTATGTGTCAATCTTCTGTACGGGCCTTGGTCCCGTGACGAATCAGCCGGCTAGTGGTGGGGTGTCGCCGAGCGGCCCCCTCGCTTCGACGAAGACCGCACCGACGGTGACGATTGGCGGCGCGAATGCTCCGGTGCTCTTCTCGGGCCTGGCTCCCGGGTATGTGGGCGAGTATCAGGTGAACGTCCAGGTGCCTTTCGGGTCGAGCACGGGCAGCGCGGTGCCGGTCGCGATTTCGATGGGTGGAGTCGCATCCAATACGGTCACGATCGCGGCGCAATTTGCCCCTGTGACCACGACTCCCGCAATTAGTTCGGTGAGTCCAGGCTCGGGCAGCGCGGGCCAGGTCCTGACGCTGGCGCTGAGCGGCACTAATCTTGTCCAGGCGCAAACGCTGGCCGGCTTTGGCGCGGGGATTAGCGTGGCCGGCGCTCCCGAAGGTCAGCCGGGCCCGGTGACGGTCGCAAGTTCAACCGCCGCCACCGCCAGTATCACGATTGACCCCGCCGCCGCCGCCGGTGCGCGCACCGTTACGGTGGCCACCGCCGCGCAATCGGCCTCTCTGAGCAACGGCTTTACAGTGCTGGCGGCTCCAGCGGCGATGGGTCCCCTCACGGTGACCTCCGCATCGCCGGCGAACGGCGCCTCGGGAGTCTCGCTGACCCCTACCATCCAGATCGCCTTCAACGATCCCCTGGACCCCGCCACCATCGGGCCGTCCACTTTTGGCTTGGCCAAGGGCACGAGCAGTCTGCCCGTGTCTCTTACCTATGACGCCACGAAGAACCTAGTGTCGCTGACTCCGGCCGGCCTGCTCAGCCCGCAGACCAACTACACCGTCACGGTAGGGGCTGCTCTTCGGAATGCCGCCGAAGACCCGCTGGGGACGCCATCGAGCTTTTCGTTTGCGACCCTTGGGCCAGCCTCCGCGACCGGAACCGTGACTGCCCCAACCGGCGTCAGCGCGGGAGCCCTTACGGTCCTGAGCTTCGGCGGCTACACATCGACAGCCAGTTCCAGCGGCGCCTTTACCGCCTCCGTGAACCCGGCGGGCGTCGGGTTGGTGGCCGCCATGGTGCCCGGAAAGAACTTCGGCCTGCTGGCGGCTACTGTGGGCGGAACGCCGATGGCCGCCTCGGCCGTGGCCGCTCCAGGGGCGGCCGTTACCGGCACCGCCGCCGCGCTGGTGTCGCCTCGCGTGTACCGGACTCGCTGGCAGGTGACCGCCTCGCCCATGGCGGCAATCTCCCCTAACAGTCTGGTCGCCGATGTCCAAACGACCGCCGAGATGATGACCTTCATGTCGCCCTACCTGTTCACGGCCGATCCGCAGAGAGCGCCAACCATCCTGAGCGCAATCGCCGCGAGCCCGGCCACGGCCCAGCTTGCCCAGGTTCTGGCGCAGAGCGTCACGGAAGCCGATCCATTGGGCGATCCTGCGGTGCAAACCGCCGCGAAAAACGCCATACAGGCAGTTGTCCAGGCCATGCCCCGGACGACATCTAGCGCAAGGCTTGCCGAGCGGGCCACGGCCGGGGCGGAATCGTCTCTGGCCCTCGGGAATGAAGCTGCCCCGAGCCCCGTGCCGTCCGCCGCCTTGGCGGCGGTGACACCGTACTGCTGGCCGGGAACCACGGCCTCCACAGGCGGACTTCCATGTCTCGATCTGGACTACATTTCGTTTCCGGCCGGTTCGGTTGCCGCCAGTCAAACCGCCAGCAGCTACGGCTTCACGCCTGGCAACTGCACGGGTATGGCCTTGGGATGCGCGGTTGGGTGGCTGGCGATGGTCAAACCCCTAAACGGCGACCCCATGCAGATAGCCGCTGCGGGCCCGACCTCGTTCGGTCCGGGCAGCCCCGTAGGCAGCTTTGATTCCATAGCCTGCGATTCCACTTCTTGCCGATCCGCCTGGATAAGCGGCAATAGCGCCCTCCAGTACCTCAGTGTCTCTCAGACGCTGCTTGCGGGATTGACCGCCGCGATCCCGTTGCCTGATTTGAGTGGCCCGAGTTTTTCTCTGCCGGCCTCCCAGCAGGAGACGGACTACATCGCGAGGTTTTACAGCGGCGGTATTGCGGACCAATGGGAGGAATCCAACGTCGACGCTGGCAACTATTCCAACGGGAAGAGCCTCACGGTCGAGGCGCTCTTCTTGAACACCATGGAGACCGTCCTCAATCTTTTGGCGGCAATCCCGGGCGCGGATGAGGGCTCCGCGGCCGACATCCAGTCGTGCGTGTTGCAAGAGGCCGCGCAGCACTTTGTGGAAGGCTCCCTGGTCATCGCAAGCTCCAACACTGTCTCGGGCATTCTCGGCACCGCAGCCAACGCGACAGCCGAGATGTTCAAGGACGCCGTGAGTTGCGCGGAACAGGAAGGCCTCAGCTCGGTGGTGAAGAGCCTGATCGAGATGGCTGTTGAAGTGGGTGTCGCCTCAACTGGCGTGGGTGCTTTGCTGGAGGCCGTGGTCGATGGCTCCGACGTGGCGGCCAATTTGGGGCAGGCAGGCCAGCGGGCATGGGAATTGGCGTTCCGCGCCAGCGCCGTCGAGACGGCGGTGATTGCGATCCGGCCCGGCTCGACGCTCGTGAACAATCCGGTCCCGTCGATCGCTTCACTCTCGCCCTCGACCGCGCCCGCGGGAGCCTCCTCGCAGACGGTCACGATTCGCGGTAACTACCTATTGGGGTCCTCCACGGTCACAGCTAACAACCAGAAGCGCTCGTTCACGGTGGGCACTGACGGCAGTTTCACCATCACGCTCAACTCTTCGGACCTCTCTACGGCGGGGTTCTTCACGGTGGCCGTGACGAATCCGCAGCCCGGCGGCGGCACGGCCGAAGCGATGTTCACCGTGGTGGGTACCACGCCGGTGAATCCCCAGCCGCAGATCAGCAGCCTCAACCCCTCCTCCGTGATTGCCGGAACCGGCCCCGTCGTCCTGTCCATTCTGGGAGAGGACTTCCTGCCAAACTGCACGGTTACCTTCAACGGGTCGCCGCGCCCGGTCATCTCGCCATCCGATACCGGTCTGCTGACGATCGCGCTCGCCAATGCGGACCTTTCCACGGCCGGAACCTACGTTGTCAAGGTGACCAATCCAAGCCCCGGTAACCTGTCGAGCACGTTCAATTTCAACGTCCTCAGTCCGACGCCTGCTCAGCCCGCGGTAACTTCCATCCTCACCAGCAAGCGAGTGTACGTGGTGGGCGATCAATTCCAGATGACCTATGCGACGCTTGCTGGCGCGGCCTCGGGATCGTTCGACCTGATGATTTCCTTCCTCTCGCTGGCCAGTAACAACACCTACTACTACTACTACGACCCCACGGACTCGAACAGCAGTTGGCTGCACAGTACGCCGAAACCGGTATCGTCGGGAATCCCGCTCACCGGCTCGACCACCGTTCCAACCGATCCGTCCAGTTTCCAGATCACCGACAGCGCGCCCACTGGCGACTACCACGTCAAGGCGTACTTCTCGAAGACCGGAGCCAACCTGGCCGTGGGCGCCATCGCCCAGACGGACTTCTCGGTCGCCACCGACGCGGCTGCGGGCGGGTGCTTCATTGCCACCGCCGCGTTCGGCTCTCCGATGGCCGGGCAGGTCCGGTGGCTGCGGGCGTTTCGCGATCGGATTCTTCTGGCGGGCCGCGCCGGCCGGGCTTTCGTGAGCTGGTATTACTCGTGGTCGCCACGCGCAGCCGCATGGCTGCGGGTGCATTCCATAGCGCGGAAACTGACCCGGGCCGTCCTCTGGATACCGGTTGCTTTCGCATGGTCGAGCGTGCGGGCCGGCGTCGTGTGCGCTTCGCTGGGACTTTTGACCTTGCTCTTGTCGTTGGGCTGGAGCCTGTGGCGCGGTCCGGTTTGGTGGAGGGGGCTCTGCCTGTTGGTCGTGGCTATCGGGGTCGCCTCGGCCCAAGCCACCACCGTGAGCCCGGCGAAGGGCTCCCATGAGGCTCGTACCGTGGGGTTCGTCGAACGTTCCGAGGGCGCTTACTCCGATAGTGTAGATCTTGGAACATGTCCGATTTCGAATGGGTGCAGGACCGGCAGGGATTCTTCTGGAACGAGAGGCTGGTGAACGAACGGCTGCGGGAGTTCATGGACGAGAGTTTCGACAGCGTGGTGCACTACGCCGCAACGCACCAGGTGAACAACCGGACGGCCGCCTACATGCTGGCGCTCGACCGTGTGGCGAATGCGATTCGGCTGCGGGGGATTTACGCGTGAGGGGGCCGGCGGGAAGCGTGGGGTAAGCGGCCGGCTCTTACTTGCGGCTGGCTTCGTATGCGTGCGCCAGCCGGAACATGGTGGTTTCGTCGAAATGGCGCGCGAGAATCTGCATCCCCACCGGCAGACCCTCGGAAGTGGCGCCGCAGGGCACGCTCATGCAAGGAATGCCGGCCAGGCTGCCGGTGATCGTATAAATGTCCGACAGGTACATGGCCACCGGATCGTCCACCTTCTCGCCCAGCCGGAAAGCCGGGAACGGCGATACCGGCGCCACGATGGCGTCCACCTGCTCGAACGCCTGCGCGAAGTCGCGGGCGATCAGCGCCCGCACCTGCTGCGCCTTCTTATAGTACGCGTCGTAATAGCCCGCGCTCAGAACGTAAGTGCCCAGCATGATGCGGCGCTTGCATTCGGCGCCGAATCCCTCGCCGCGGGTGTTGCGATATAGGTCGGCGAACGATTCCACATCGGCGGGGCGCGTGGTGTAGCGGACCCCATCGTAGCGCGCCAGGTTGGAACTCGCCTCGGCGGTGGCAATCACGTAGTAGCAGGCGATGGCGTAATCCGTGGCGGGCAGGCCGATCTCCCGCACCTCGCAGCCCAGCGCTTTCAGGGACTCCACGGCGCTCTCCAGCAGGCTGGCGGTCTCGCCCTTCAGCTCCCTCAGATACTCGCGGGGCAGGCCCACCTTCATGCCCTTCACGTTGCCGTCGAGCGGCGCGCAGTAATCCGGCACCGGCGCTTCCGCCGAGGTGGCATCCATGGGATCGCGGCCCGCGATCGCGCCGAGCAACGCCGCGGCGTCCTTCACCGTCCGCGCGAACGGCCCGATATGATCCAGCGAGCTGGCGAACGCGGTGAGCCCGTAGCGCGAAACGCGCCCGTAGGTGGGCGTCACGCCCACCACGCCGCAGAAGGACGCCGGCTGCCGCACGCTGCCGCCGGTATCGCTGCCCAGCGCCACCACCGCGGTTCCCTGCGCCACCACCGCCGCCGAGCCGCCGCTCGATCCGCCGGGCACGCGGTCGAGGGCCGCCGGGTTGCGCGTCGGCCCGAAGGCCGAGTTCTCGGTGGACGACCCCATGGCGAATTCGTCGCAATTGGTCTTGCCGATCACCACGCCGCCCGCCCGTTCCACGCGCTCGATGGCCGTGGCGTCGTAGGGGGGAATGTAGCGGGCCAGCAACTTCGACCCGCAGGTGGTGCGCACGCTCTTGGTGAGGATCACGTCCTTCACGCCGATGGGCACGCCGCCGAGCGGTCCCGGGTCTTCGCCGCGGGCGAGCCGCTGGTCCACGCGCGCGGCCGTCTCCATCGCCCGCTCGGGCGAAAAATGCAGGTAGGCGTCGGTCTTGGGATTCTCGGCTTGGGCGAAACCCAGCGCCTCCTCCGTCAGTTCGCGGGCGCTGAAACGCCGCGCGAGCAGGCCCTCCCGCACGCTATCGATGGTCAGGGAGGGGATGTTCACCGTTCGATCACCTTGGGCACCTTGAAGTATCCCGCGCCCGGCTGCGGCGCATTGGCCAGCGCCGTCCGGTTGTCGAGCGGCTCGCGCGGCCGGTCCTCGCGCAAGCCGGACGTAACGCCAGCGCCGTACAGCACCTGCGCCATGGGCTCCACGCCGGTGGTGTCGATCTCGCTGAGCTTGTCGAAATGCTCGAGGATGCCCTCGAGGTCGGCGTGCAGCTTGCCGGCTTCCGCGTCGCTGAGAGCCAGGTTGGCCAGTTCGGCCACGTACCGCACCTCTTTCTCCGTCAGTTTCACGCCTGTGCCTTTTTCCTGGACGCTCGGTAGATGCCGCGCAGAACCGGATCGGCGATGCCGTCGGCTTCATCCGCCGCCAGGCCCGGTGCGGCCACGCGCGCCCGCTCCGGCTCGCGCTTTCGCGGCGTCACGCGGAATTCCACGTCCTCGACCAGGCCCGTGCCGAGACTCCGCGCCAGGTTGCGCAGAACCTGGTGCGAGAGGCCGAAGAGCTGCCGCTGCCAGATGACGTCCTCGACTTCCACGATCAGGCGCGTGCGCACCATGCGGATGGCGCGCGTGTGGGCCGCAATCTTCCGTCCCACGGCCTGCGGCCAGCAGGCGCACGCCAATTCCTCGGCGCTGATGGTATCCGCGGGGAGTGGCAAGCCGCGGATGAGCTGGCTGGCGCGTTGCATGAGCCGGTTGTTCATTTTACCACGGCGGGAAGCGCCGGCCGGCGTTCGTCCGGCCCGTTCGTCCGGCCCGGAAGGCTTTCGGAGAGCCGGAGTGCCCCTGGGTGCGAGCCGCCGGGAGAATCTCGAGACATTTCCGCCAGCTTGGCGGGGGCCAGGCGGCAGCCGGGATGGGTGGAACGATGCGAGGCCAAGAGGGAGAGCGATGACGAATCGCGGTCCGTGGCATCATGGAAGAGTCGGCCGTGAGCGATCATTCCGTTTCCTCGTCCTTCCGCGACCCCAACGGCGCCCTGTTGATCCTGGGCGGGCGGGTCCTGCGAATCGTGACCCCGCCCGGGATGGCCGACCTCGAGGCGTTTCTGAACAGCCGTGCGGCCGGCCGTTGGAGCCGGTCGGGAGCCCTGGTCCGGACGGCGCGGCTCGATGAGGATCGGCAGCGGGAGCTTCTGGCGCAGGACGACGTCGCCCGGTTGTACGAGTCCCTGGGAGGGGCGGCCATCCTCGAACACGAGCGGATTCCGTTTCCCAGCTTCCCTTACGAATGGCCTCCCGAAATGCTGGACGCCGCCGCCAAGCTGACCCTGGACCTGGCGCTCGACCTGCTGCCCGAGGGACTCGGCCTGAAGGACGCCACCCCGTACAACATCCTCTTCCGCGGGCCCCATCCGGTCTTCATCGACGCGCTCTCGATTGAACGGCGCGATGCGTGCGATCCGACCTGGCTCGCCTACGCCCAGTTCGTCCGCACGTTCGTGCTGCCGCTGGTGGCCAATCGCCGGTTCGGGCTGCCCCTCGATACCGCGCTGTTGGCGCGCCGCGATGGCCTCGAGCCGGAGGAACTGTACCGCTGGCTGGGTCCCCTGGGGCGCCTGAATCCGTCTCTTCTGCCGCTGGTCACCATGCCCGTCTGGCTGGCTGCCCGGCGCCGGCCGGACGACGCCTCGCTGTACAGGAGGAAACTGCTGCCGAACCCCGAACGGGCGCGCTTCGTGCTCGAACACCTGCTGCAAGGGCTGCGGCGCACGCTCGACGTCTTCGCTCCCATGACCGCCCCCACTTCGGCGTGGACCGGGTACATGGAGGGCGGGAACAACTACACCGCCGAACAGTTTCAGGCCAAGGAACGCTTCGTCGAGAAGTTTCTGGCGGAACACGCTCCCCGGCGCGTGCTGGATGCCGGCTGCAACACCGGCCACTTCAGCTTCCTGGCGGCGCGCAGCGGGGCCGCGGTGGTGGCCATCGACTACGACCCGGCGGCGGCGGGCAAAGTCTGGCGCACCGCCCGCGCGGAAAAGCTCGATGTCCTGCCGCTGGTGGTGAACCTGGCCCGGCCGACTCCCGCCGTGGGCTGGAACAACCTCGAGTGGCCGTCCTTCCTGGACCGCGCCCGCGGAGGGTTCGACGCCGTTTTCATGCTGGCCGTGGTCCACCACATGCTGGTGACCGAGCGCGTGCCGCTGGAGGCGATCCTGGACCTGGCCGCCGATCTGACCACGCGCCTGCTGGCGATCGAGTTCATTTCGCCCGAGGACTCCATGTTCCGGCGCCTGCTCCGCGGGCGCGAGGACCTGTTCCGGGGCCTCGATGCGGCGCGCTTCGAGGACGCGTGCAGGCGCCGGTTTGATATCTTGGAAGTGCAGCACCTGGACGGCGCCACCCGATGGCTTTACGTACTGCGCCGAAAATTGCAGTGACCCCTTCCAACGCCCCCGCCGGACAACCGTTTCTCGCCGGATGGCGCCGCGATGCCGTGGTGTGCCTGTCGCTGGTGAACCTGTGCTTCATCCCGGTGTGGGGACAAGTCCTGTCGTTGTCCAAGCCCGGGGAGTGGTTGAAGACAATCCCCGCGCCGGCGGACATCGCGGCGGCCATGACGGCCGTGCTGCTGCTGGCCGCGCTGCTGTACGGAGCCGTGCGGCTGGCCAGGCGGCAGTTGGGAGATCGCGGACTGCGCGTGGCGCGGTTTGCCTGGTTCGCGCTGGCGGCGATTCCGCTCAACGGTCAGCGCGAGAACGTGAAGCCGCTGCTGGCGCACCTGAAGTCCGTGCTGCGGGGGTGGATGGGGCCCCGAACCGCGTTGTTCCTGGTGGCGCTGGCGTGCGCCGCCATGCTCTGGCTCGTCTGGAAGTATCAGGGCCGGATTGCGGCGGCCGCGAGCGCGATTCTGGTGGTGCTGTCTCCGTTCTGCCTGATGACCTTCGGCCAGGCTGTGTGGGCCATGGTTACCTACTCGGGCCAGCCGTATCGCGATGGCCCGCTGGCTCCCCGGCTGGCCACCGCTCCGCCGCCGGTGCGCGTCGTTTGGATCGTCTTCGACGAATGGGATTACCGGCTGACCTTCGTGGACCGTCCCGCCAGTCTGGCCATGCCGGAGATCGACCGCCTCCGCGGGGAGTCTCTTTTCGCGACAGCGGCGAGATCTCCAGCCATGACTACCCAGCAGTCGCTGCCTTCCTTGATCTCCGGCCGCCGGGTGGCATCCACGGGCAACGACTATGGGTTCCGGTTGCTGGTAACGCCCATGGACCATCCGGAAGCGAAAGCCGTGCCGTGGGAAGAGATTCCCTCCATCTTTTCGGTGGTTCGGAGAGCCGGTTTCAACGCGGGGTTGGTGGGTTGGTATCTTCCATACTGCCGCACCATGAACGGGGTGTTGTCGGAATGTGCGTGGTGCGTCTATCCGACCCAGTCCACCAGCGCCGGCGATAGTTTTCTGGCCGGGCTCCTGGGGAGCGGTTTTTGGGGCGAGGCCGGCGGTTACGCGGTGGGCCTTCTGGAAACCGGCGTGTTGTCCCCCTTCGGACGATCCTCCACCGTCCGCCAAAAGGCCAGGCAGTACCTGGACTTGCTGGCCGAATCCAAGAAGAATGTGACGGATTCGACCCTGGGGCTGGTGTTTCTGCACATCCCGGTGCCCCACGCGCCGCACCCCTACGACCGGTTCACGGGCCGGCTGGACGCCGCCAACCGGCCCGTGTCCGGCTACATCGACAGCCTGGCGTTGCTGGACCGGATGATGGGGGAATTGCGCGCCGCCATGGAAAGCCGCGGTACTTGGGACCACACCGTTCTCCTGATGAGCGCCGACCACCCCGACCGCGCGTCCGCCCAACTGGATGGCAAGAGCGACTGGCGCGTGCCGTTCCTGCTCCGCTTCCCGGGGCGCCCAGCCGCCGGGGCCGTCACGCCGGAGTTCAGCACCATCCTCAGCGCCAACCTGGTCTACGCCATTTTGCGCGGATCGGTTTCCACGGCCGCGCAGGCGTCGGAGTGGATCGAGCGGCGCCAGGCGGACCGGGAATCGCCCGTCGGCGCCGCGGACTGAACGCGGGTTCCGGAGCGCCGGCGCTTCCGCCCCGGCGGCCGGAATCACGCCATCAGAAATCCGCCGTTCACCTCGATCACCTGGCCCTGGATGAAGCGCGCGGCATCGCTCGCCAGAAACAGGATGACTGCGGCCACCTCTTCCGCCGTGCCCAGGCGGCCCATGGGCGTGGCGGCGCGCACGCCGTCCAGCATCGGCGCCGTCGAAAAGACGCGGTGGTACTCGGTGTCGATGGTGCCGGGGGACACGGCGTTGATGCGGATGCCGTGCGGAGCGAATTCCCTGGCCAGCCCCTTGGTGGCCGCCGACAGCCCGGCCTTGGCCGCCGAGTAGGCCAGCGCGCCCGGACCGCCGCCGGTCCGCGCGGCCACCGACGAGAGGTTGACGATCGCGCCGCTCCCGCGCTCCACCATTCCCGGCAGCACGGCCTGGGCCAGGAAGAACGCGCTCGACAGGTTCAGCGTGAGCACCCGATCCCAAAGCTCTTCGGTGAATTCCAGCACCCGCGCCCGCTCCACCAGCCAGCCGGCGTTGTTCACCAGGATGTCGATGGGCCGCTGGGCGATGGCCCGCGCGACCCCGCGCACGCCGGCCATGGCGCCCAGATCGCCCTGCAGGATCTCGCCCGACCCTCCGGCCTCCCGGATGCGCTCGACCACCGCCTGCGCCTCCGCCTGGCGCTGGTGGTAGTGCGCCATGACATGCGCGCCCCGCGATCCGAAGGCCAGAGCCGTGGCCAACCCGATACCGCTGCTGGCGCCCGTGACGAGCACCGTTTTCCCTTGAAATAGCAGTGTGTCGTTTTCCATGGTTTCCTAGAATACCGCTCTCCGCCCCGGCGCATCCACCAAAAAAAGGAGACCCCGGCGCCCACGGTTGTGATATTCCTTGGAGATCAGGCAAACCTATGCGGAAATCCATACCGATCGCGATTCTGGTGGGGTTCGGCGCCGCTCTCATGGCGTTCGCTCAGGCCGCCCCGCCGCAACCTCCTCCCATGCAGCAGGCTCCGCCCGCGGCGGCGCCGCAGCGTCCCCCGGCGCCACCGTCTTACGCTTGCGAGCCGGTGAACCCCAACGCGACCCCCGAGGCGCGGGCGCTGCTGAAGACCCTGTGCGCGGTCTCCGGCAAGGGCATTCTCTCCGGGCAGCACAATTATCCCAACCACCGCTCGGCGGATACCGACCGCGTGTTTGCGGCCACTGGCAAGTACCCGGCCATCTGGGGATCGGATTTCGGATTCCTCGACGGCGAGGACAAGGACTCCATTATTCACCGCGACCTGATGATCGCGGAAGCCAAGAAGCAGGCGGCCGCCGGATCGATCGTCTATCTGTGCTGGCACATGCTGCGGCCCACCGAGGACGAGCCCGGAAAGGCGGGCGAGAATGGCCGGCCCAGCGAAAGCTGGGGGGGCAGCGTGCAGGCCAGGCTCACCGACGAGCAGTGGCAGGAACTGATCACCTCCGACACGCCGCTGCACCAGCGTTGGGAAAAGTACATGGACACCGCCGCGGGATTCCTCAAGCAGCTTCAGGACGCCCACATCCCGGTGCTCTGGCGGCCCATGCACGAGAACAACGGCACGTTTTTCTGGTGGGGCGGCCGGCCGGGGCAGTACGGCACCGCGCAACTCTACCGCGAGGTGTACTACCGCATGGTCAACGTACACCATCTGAACAACCTGATTTGGGTGTGGAACCAGAACGGCCCCGCGCCCTTCGGCGAGTTCCACCAGTTCTTCCCCGGCCAGGCTTTCTGCGACGTGGTGAGTTACGACAATTACCGCACGCTGGACGACCGGTACTACTGGGAGATTCTGGACCTGGCCAACGGGAAGCCCATCGCCCTGGGCGAAGTGGGGACACCGCCATCTCCCGAGGTGCTCAAGTCCCAGCCCAAGTGGGTGTTCTTCATGGATTGGGCGGGCGGCGTCGAGCGGCAAGCCGACCGGTTGAAAGCGGCCTACGGCAACCCGTGGGTGCTCAGCCGGGGCGACCCGCTGCCCCAGTGAGGGGCGGCCGGGGGAAATGACGATTTTGGCAGGTTTTCCATCACGCCATGAGGGAAGTGTTTATTTTTCAATAGTTTACAAGAGTGATTTTGGCAGGAAATCTGCCAAAGCCGGGGACGGCGGGTGAGGAAGGCCGAGGGCGGGGCAAGCGCCGGGGGACCACGGAATCGGGTCGCCGACTTCCGGCACATAGACGGCGCTCATTAGAGTTCCCCGCCCTGTGGGCGTCCCCAATCGGTTTCCCGGTGACGATTCTTCGGTTTGATCCTGGAGATCAGTTCGGAAAGCTCGTATCTTCGCCGGGCTGGGCGCAAGACGATGCCGCCATCGCCATCCAGGGCCAGCACCACCGAATCCCCTTCGCTGAGGCTGGCCTGTTTGGCTACGCCCTGCGGAATCCGGACGGCCAGGCTGTTCCCCCATTTTGAAACGGTGGTTTCATTGCGCATAGGTAGCTGCTTCGACTATACATCCGACTCGTGGGCGACATGGCAGTGGGCGCCAGGGCGGCCGCGCCCTTGACAACGCTACTCGCAAACGGAAATACTATATCTGATCGTGTACTAATATGCCCCATAACGACCGCCCCACCGCAAGCGATCTGACGCCGCTGTCCCCGGCTTTCTTTCACATCCTGCTGTCGCTGGGCGCGGGCGAACGGCACGGCTACGCCATCAAGCGCGAGATTGCCGCCCGCACCGAAGGCAGGCTGCGTCTGGGCCCCGGTGTGTTGTATGGGTCGCTCGACAAGATGCTGGAGCTGGGGCTGATCGAGGAGTCCGGCGACCGGCCCGATCCGCACCTCGACGACGAGCGGCGGCGCTACTACCGGATCACCGGTCTCGGCCGCAGGGTGGCGCGCGCGGAAGCGGCGCGGATGCGCGAGCTGGCCCAGTTGGCGGCGGCCACCTTCGGAGTGGCCCGGCATGCGTGACTCGCCATTCTCCTTGAGGCTTTACCGGCGGCTGCTGCGCCTCTATCCGGCCGGGTTTCGCGAAAACTGTGGCGCGGCGATGGAGCGGGAGTTCCGCGACGAACTCGCCGAGTCGCGCGGCGCCGGCGCCATGGCGGCGCTGTGGATTCGCCTGCTGGCCGACCTGGCCGTTTCGATTCCGGCGCAGGTTTCACGCGAAGTATCGCAGGACGCCCGCCACACGCTCCGGCTGTGGGCCGGCCGCCCGTGGCACACCGGATTCGCGATTGCCGCCCTGGCCATCGGCATTGGCGCGAACACCGGCGTTTTCAGCGTGGTCAACGCCCTGTTGCTGCGCCCGCTGCCATTCCGCGAGCCGGGCCGCCTGGCCTCGATGCGTCGCGGGGAGTTCATTCCTCCGCACGATAGTGCCAATCAGTTTCACGATTGGCGGGGGCAAAGCGCCTACCTCGCCGATGCCGCGCTGGTGGAAGACTGGGACGTCAACCTCGGCGGAGTTCGCGAAGCCGGGCGGGCGCATGGCGCCCTGACATCCTGGAATTTCTTCACGACCCTCGGCACACAGCCGGCATTGGGACGAGGGTTCATGCCCGGGGAGGATATGCCCGGCCGCGACGCCATCGTGGTCATCGGCTATGGGCTCTGGCAACAGCTCTTCGCGGGCGACCGCCGGGCGCTGGGATCCACCATCCGGGCCGATGGAACGCCCCTCACCATCGTGGGCGTGGCGCCACCGGCGTTCGACTACCCGGGAAGCGCGGTCCTGTGGAAACCCGCGGTGTTCGAGGCGGGCAACAACGCCTGGGACACCGTGGCGCGGCTCAAGCCCGGCCTCGGGTGGCCGCAAGCCCGCGAAGCATTCAGCGCCGAGGCGGACCGTCTGGGGTGGAAAGGCGGCGCCTACCGCCCGAAGATGACTCCGCTCCGGGACGCTCTTGCCGGCCCCGCGAAGAACGCTTCGCTGATGCTCATGGCGAGCGTGGTGCTGGTGCTGCTGATTGCCTGCACCAACGTCGCGAACCTCCTGATGGCCCGCACGGCCGACCGCGCCGCGGAACTCTCCATCCGCTCCGCGCTGGGAGCCAGCCGGGCCAGGCTCACCCAACAGTTGCTCACGGAGTGCCTGTTGCTTTCTTCGGTAGCGGCGGTGGCCGGATTGGCGGTCGCGTTCTGGACCGTTTCCATCGCGGCCAAGGTTCAACCGCCGCCACTCGGCGCGCAGGCCTATTCGATTCTGGATGGCCGGGTGCTGGGTTTCACGGCGTTGGCATGCGTAGTCAGCAGCCTGCTTTTCGGGGTGTTGCCGTCGCTGTACGCGGGCCGCATCCACGCGTTCGGGACCCGTGGTTCCAGCCAGACGCGCGGCTCGCGGCCGGTTCGCGAAACGCTGGTCGCAGTACAGGTCATGCTCACCATCGTTCTTCTGACCGCGTCGGTTTCCCTCGGGCGCGCGTTCGCCCGTATCATGCGAATCGACCACGGCTTCGACGCTGGTGGGCTGGTCACGGTGGCCGTCTCGCTGGACGGAACCACGCATCAACTCGAACATCGCCAGCTTCCCTATTTCGAGGAGGTCCTCGGCCGCGTCCGCCGGCTTCCCGGGGTGCGCAGCGCCAGCGCCACCGAGTTCCTCCCGCTGTACGCCACGAAGTTCATGGGGGCGCGCTTCGGACTGGACGGCCGCCCGGCCAAGCGGAATTCCGGGGTGGTGCCGGTGTTGTCCGATTACTTCCGGACCATGGGCGGGCGGATCCTATACGGGCGCGAGTTCACCGGCGCGGAGGTGCGTTCGGGCGCCAAGGTGGCGGTCGTCAATTCGCGGTTTGCGGGCGAGTTTGGCCCCCCCGCGGACGTGCTGGGCCGCCGGCTCACGGTGGGGAAAACGAGTTCCTGGGAGATCGTCGGCGTTGTCCGGGCGATGGACTACCTGGCGGCCGACGCAGACGACGGGAACGCCTATCAGGTCTTCGTTCCGGCCGGCTCGCCCGGCAATTTCTTCTCGACCTTCGTGGCGCGGGTGGATGGCCGGGCCGAAGACCGTGTTGCGATCATCCGCGACACGATCCGGTCGGTGGACCCGCAAGTTCCGGTGTTCGGCGTGAAAACCATGGCGCAGCGCCTGGCTGACGCCCTGGCCCGCCCGAGGTTCTACAGCACTGCCGTGTTGCTGTTCGCGGGGTTCGCGGTGCTGCTCGCGGTGATCGGCATCTACGGAATCGTCTCCTACGCCGTGGTTCAAAGGACCCACGAAATGGGCGTACGCCTGGCGCTTGGCACTACGCCGGCCAGGCTGCGGGGAATCCTGCTGCGGGATGGCCTGCTGACTGTCGCGGCGGGGGCGGTTCCTGGAGTTGCCGGAGCGGTGCTCAGCGGGCGTACCCTGGAAAGCCTGATCGATGGGGCGAGATCCGCCGGCGTTATGACGCCCACGCTCGCGGCTCTGTTCATCGCTCTGATCGCGTCGGCGAGCATCTGGGCCGCCACCCGCCGCATTGCCGCGCTCGACATCATGGCGATCCTGCGTAGCGAGTAGCGCCAACTTACCCGCGCCCCCGCGCTTTCACTGTCGGAGCTGCCGGTCCGGGTTTACGTGCAAGTGCCGGCAGGCGGGTTAAAAACCCGCCGCAGGTTGAAAACCTGCCCCACAAAACTGCGCCGCCGCCAGCGTCACGTGGCTATAATGACGCTATGAATCGGCGAACATTTCTAGGCGTGGCCGCAAGCGTTGCCCTTGCCGACGCCAGCCCGCTCCCCGCTCCATCGTCCATACCCGTCATCGACACCCACATCCACCTCTTCGATCCCACGCGCCCGCAAGGCGTGCCATGGCCTCGCAAGGACTTCCCGGCGCACCAGGTCATGTACATGCCTTCCCTGCCCTCGCGATACCGCGGGGTCGTCGAAGGGCTGGGAATCGTGGGCGCCATCGAGATCGAGTGCAGCGCCTGGCTGGAGGACAACCAGTGGGTGCTGGACGTGGCCAGGGACGACACCATCATGGTGGGCACCGTGGGGCACCTGACGCCCGGCACGCCCGAATTCAGGGCGCAGCTCGAACGGTTCCACAAGAACCCGCTCTTCCGGGGAATCCGTTATGGGCTGGGCGGACGGGCCGGCCAGCAAGTCGACCGGCCGGAGTTCATCGCCGATCTGAAGGCCCTGGCCGATGCGGACCTGGCGATGGATACCGCCAACCCCAGCGTGGAGCTGTTGGCCAATGTGGTGCGCGTGAGCGACAAGGTCCCGAGTCTGCGCATAGTCGTCGATCACCTGCCGCAAATGCTGCGGCCCACCGAACCCGCTCCGCAGGCCTCTTACGACGCCAGCATGAAAGCGCTCCGCGACCGGCCGCAGGTCTACGTGAAAGTGTCCGAGGTGCTGCGCCGCCTCGCGGACGGCAAGATCCCCACGGATCTCGACTTCTACCGTCCCAGAATCGACGAAGTGGTGGACGTTTTCGGCTTCGACCGCGTGCTCTACGGCAGCGACTGGCCCAACGGCGATCAGTGGCTGCCCGTCCCGGTTGGATTCAAGATCGTCCACGAGTACTTCATGAGCAAGGGACAGGCCGCGGCCGAAAAGTACTTCTGGCGCAATTCGATCAGGGCCTACAAGTGGGTCAAGCGGACCGCCGCCCAGCCACAGGCTTGATCGCCAGTCACCGAACTCCCATCTTCCGCAGAACCGCCATCATCGGGCACCAGCCAGTGAACCCCGATTGAAACAGGTTCAGCCCCACGAAGGCCGTGAACAGAAACCAGGCGGGATGCACCCAGTAGCCCAGAGCCAGGCTGGCCAAGACGAACAAGCCGGCGATCGGGCGGATATACCGTTCGACGTTCATACCGTTTTCCTCCTGCGATTCACCATGTAGTAGACGATTGGGACCGTCATCCGCGAAAGCCCGAGCGAGGCCACTTCGCCCGCCATCAGCGCGATCGCGAGGCCCTGAAATATGGGGTCGAAGAGAATGATCGCGGCCCCCACCACCACCGCCGCCGCGGTCAGCAACATCGGGCGGAAGCGCACCGCGCCGGCGTCGATCACGGCCGCACGCAGATCCATGCCCTCCCGCAAACGCAGCTCCACGAAATCCACCAGGATGATCGAGTTGCGCACCACGATGCCGGCCCCGGCGATGAACCCGATCATCGAGGTGGCCGTGAAGAAGGCGCCCATCAGCCCGTGCGCCGGCAGAATACCCACCAGCGAAAACGGAATGGCCGCCATGATGACGAGCGGCGTCACGAAGGATTGGAACCATCCCACTACCAGCGCATATATCAGGATGAGCACCACCGCGAAAGCGATTCCTAAATCGCGGAAAACTTCGTAGGTGATGTGCCACTCGCCGTCCCATTTCATCGAGTAGCGGCCGGAATCGGTGGGCAGCGCCGCCATGTGCCGCTCGATGGCGTAGCCTTCGGGCGCACGGAACTTGTCCATTTCCGGCCCCAGTTTCAGGATGGCGTAGACCGGGCTTTCCATCGCGCCCGCCACGTCGCCGGTCACGTACGTCACCGGCATGAGGTTCTTGTGGTAGATGCTCTTCTCTTCGGTAACCGGCTCGGCCTTCACCACCTCGCCGAGCGCCACCAGTTGGCCGGAGCGGCCGGCCAGTTTCACTCTCTCGATGCGCTCCAGGCCGGAGCGGCCGGCGCGGTCCAGGCGGACCGTGAGCGGCACGTCTTCCTTGGCGGAATCGACGTGCAGCAGCCCGGCCTGGTATCCCGCCGACGCCACCTCGACGGTGCGCGCGATCTCGTCTTCGGAGATGCCGTTCAGCGCGGCCTTCTCTTTGTCCACGATCAGGCGGTACTCGGGCTGGTCGTCTTCCACGTACCAGTCCACATCCACCACGCCGGCGGTGCGCTTCCACAGATCGCGGATCTGCCTGGCGATGGCGATGCGGCCCTCCTGCGCCGGTCCGTAGACTTCCGCCACCAGGGTTTCGAGCACGGGCGGACCGGGAGGCACCTCGGCCACCTTGATGCGCGCCCCGTAGCGGTCCGCCACCGGCAGCAGGCGCGCCCGCACCTGCTTGGCGATTTCGTGGCTTTGCAGTTGGCGGTCCCCCTTCGCCAGCAGGTTCACCTGGATATCGGCCACGTTGGATCCCCGGCGAAGGTAGTAGTGCCGCACCAGCCCGTTGAAGTTGTACGGGGCCGCCGTGCCCACGTAGGTTTGCAGGTTGACCACCTCCGGCTGATCCGCGGCGACTCTGGCCAGCGCGCCGGCCACGCGCGCGGTTTCTTCCAGCGTGGTTCCGTTGGGCATGTCGACGATCGCCTGAAACTCGCTCTTGTTGTCGAAGGGCAGCATCTTGACCTTGACGAACTCGAAGTAGAACAGCGAGACCGACCCGAGCAGCAGGCACACCACGCCGGCCAGGAATCCCCAGCGCAGAGGCGCGCGATGCAGAATCGCGCCCATCACCCGGCGGTACATTCTGGTGAGGAGAGCCTCCCGTTCCCCGTGCGCGCCCGCCGCCGAAGGCTTCAGAATCCGCACCGCGGCCCACGGCGTCACGATCAGCGCCACCAGCAGCGAAAAGGCCATGGCGGCGCTGGCGCCGATGGGGATGGGCCGCATGTACGGCCCCATCAACCCGCCCACGAAGGCCATCGGCAGGATCGCGGCGACCACCGTGAGGGTGGCCAGAATGGTGGGGTTGCCCACCTCGTCGACGGCCTCGACGGCCACTTCGTATGACGGACGGTCGCAATTCGCCGCCATCCGCCAGTGGCGCGAGATGTTCTCCACCACCACAATGGCGTCGTCCACCAGGATGCCGATCGAAAAGATCAAAGCGAAGAGCGTGATGCGGTTCAGCGTGTAGCCGTACAGGTAGAAGACCGCCAGCGTGAGCGCCAGCGTCACCGGGATGGCCGTGAACACGATCAGGGATTCGCGCCGCCCCAGGGCCACCGCGATCAGGAGGCTCACCGAGATCACCGCGATCAGCATGTGCAGCAGCAACTCGTTGGATTTGTCCGCCGCGGTCTCGCCGTACTGCCGGGTGATGTCCACGCTCACGTCCGCGGGAATCGTCACGCCCTTCAGCGGCTCGATGCGGCGCAGCACGCGGTTGGCCACTTCCACCGCGTTGGTGCCCTTGCGCTTGGCGATCGCGATCGTCACCGCCGGCAGGGACTCTTTCGACGCGGCGTTCACCATGCGGACGTATTCGGTGGGTTCGGCGCCGCCATCGGAGACTTCCGCCACGTCGCGCACGAACACCGGCTTGTCGCCGGCCACGCCCACCACCACGTTGCGAACGTCCTCGGAGGTGCGCAGGAACTCGCCGGTCTCGAGGAGGTACGCGCGGTTTCCGGAGTCGAACTCGCCCGAAGGCAGACGGCGATTGGAAAGCCCCAGCGCTCCCACCACCTGCAACGGCGACATTTGGTAGCCCGCCAATCTGGCCGCATCGAGGGAGATCCGCACCTCGCGCCGCTGGCCGCCGATCAGCGTCACCGCGGAAACGTCCGGCACCTGCTTGATGGTGTCGGTAAGCTGCGCGGCGATCTGCCGCAACTGGAAATCGCCGTAGCGGCGGCTGGAGAGCGTGAGCGCCAGGATCGGCACGTCGTCGATGGAGCGCGGCTTCACCAGCGGCTGCGAAGCGCCCGGCGGGATCAGGTCGAAATTGGCAAACAGTTTCCGGTTCAGCCGCACGATGCTTTTCTCTTCGTCCTGGCCCACATAGAAACGCACGATGGCCATCGACGAGCCCGGGCTCGACGTGGAGTAGATGTACTCGACGCCGGGGATTTCCCACAGCAGCTTCTCCATGGGCCGCGTGACCCGCTCCTCCACTTCGCGCGCCGAAGCGCCGGGCATCCGCACGAACACGTCGATCATCGGCACCACGATCTGGGGCTCCTCCTCGCGCGGCAGTTTCCACACGGCGAAGGCTCCCACCAGGAGGGCGGCGCAGATCAGTAGGGGCGTCAGTTTGGAGGAGATCCACGCCTGCGCGAGGCGCCCCGCGGGACCAAGCTGGCGGGGGGAGCTCACGGCCGCACCTCGACCCGGACGCCGTCCCGCACCCCCAGCACCGGCGGCGCCACAATCTTCTCTCCGGCGTTCAGGCCGGAGAGGATTTCCACCATGTCTCCGGCGCGCCGTCCGGTCGAGACCAGCCGGGTATGGGCCACGCCGTCCTCGACCACGAAGACCCATTCCAACTGGCCGCTGTTCATCAGGGCGGCGAGCGGCGCGGCCACCACCTTCTGCGCGCCCAGCGGGAAGATGGCCCGGCCGAACATTCCGCTGCGCAGTTGCGGCATGGCGGGCAGATCCACTTTCACGACGTAGGTGCGCGAGGCGGCGTCCACCGACGGGACGATCTCGGAAACGCGCGCGTTCACCGTGCGGCCGCCGATGGCCGCCTGCACCGCCTGGCCCACGCGCACCGGCGCCAGTCCGGATTCGTCCACCGCGGCTTCCAGCCGGTACAACCCGTCCTGTTCGATCGAGAGCAGCGGCGCGCCCGGCGTGGCCAGGTCGCCCGGCTCGACGGTTCTGGAAACCACCACCCCGGAGAACGGCGCCGCCAGCCTGGCGTAATCGCGCACGATTTCGGCGGTGCGGACTTCCTGCTCCGCCTGCGCCATTTTGGAATTCAGTTGGGCGCGCCGGGAGCGCGCCATGTCGTAATTCGCCTGGGCCGCCTTGAGCCGCGCCGAGGCCTCGTCGAACTCCTGATTGGAAATCGACTTCTTGGCCGCCAGCTCCTCCATGCGCTTGAAGGTGGCCTGCGCCAGATCCAGGTTGGCTTTGGCGGCGGCCTCGGCACTCTCCAGTTCGGGAATGGCGCCCTCGACGGCGGCGCGGCCGGCTTCGGCCTGGCGCAGGCTGGCATCCAGGTCGCGCGCGTCCAGGGTAATCAGAAGCTGCCCCGCCGCAACGTGGCCGCCCACCTGCACGCTCACCTGCTCGACGTAGCCCATCACCTTGCTCGAAATGGTGGCGGTGGTGCGCGCGCGCACCGTGCCGGTGGCTTCGTAACTCGGGCGCCAGTCCACGGCCGTAACGGCGGCCACCCGCACGGCCACCGGGGCGGTTTGCGATGGCGCGTCGCGTCGCGTTGGCTGGCTTCCGCAGGATGCCAGCAGCAGCAGCGCGGCCGGCGGCAACGAAAGATAGGGCTTCGTCATTTCAGAACCTCCGAATCCGCGGTGAGGCTTCCCGCGGCAAGCTCGAGCATGGTGGCGGCGATCCGTGTATCGTGAATGGCGGCCAGGTATCGCGTGCGGCTTTCGAGCACGGCGGTTTCCGTGCGCAGGAGGTCGGTCACGTCGTTCATCCCCGCTTCGTAGCGGTTCTGCGTGATGCGGAGGCTTTCCTCGGCCTCGGCCACGGCCGCCTTGGCCACCTCGATGCGCTGTTGGGCCGCCTTCAGGCTGGCGTAGGCGCGCCGCACGTCCAGACGGACGGCCGAATCGGCCAGCCGCTGGCCGGATTGGGCGCGCTCGACAAGCTGCGCGGTTTCCGCGATTCGAGCCTTGTCGGCCGATCCGTTGAACAGATTCCAGCGCAGCGAAATGGCGGCCAGCCAGTTGGCCCCGCCGCGGTCCACGAAGCGTTGGCGGTCCGCCTCGAACGCGCCCCGGAAGCTGACTTGCGGCAGCATGGCGCCGCGGGCGCCGTCGGCCTGGGTCTGCGCCAGTTGCGTGGCGAGCAGCGTCTCGCGCGCCTCGGGCCGGGAAGCGGCTGCCGAACGCTCCAGGCCATCCAGTGCCAGGCCGGGAAGCTCGAGGGCCTCGAGCGGGGTGGTCAGCGCGTGCGGGGTGTCCAGCGCCAGGCCCAGCGCGTCGTTGAGCGCGGCCTGGGCAACCTCCACGTCCGCGGCCCGGTCGATGCGCTGCCCCCGCATGGCGGCCAGGTGCACCCGGATGGACAGCACATCCGCGTCGGTGGACATGCCGGCCGCGCGGAGGGCCTCGGCTCGCTCCAGGTCGGCCTCGGCGGAGCGCACCGCCTGTCCGGCGGCCTTCAGCATCTCCGCCGCCAGCACGGCGCCGTAGTAGGCTCGCGTGGTTGCGAAGATGACGTTCATCCGAACCCGCCGCTGCTCTTCCCCGCTCATCTGGCGGGCGAGTTCGGCCGACTTCACGGCGTTGCGGGTCTGGCCGGCGTCGTACAACGGCTGGTCCACGGTCAGTTGGGATTGGAAGTTATTCAGAAAGTCCGGCCGGTTCAAGGGGCCGATGGCGAAGTCCCCGGCGGCGAATTGGTGTTGGGTGAGCAGCGAGCTGAAGACGAAGACGGGGTTGTCGCTGCGCGCGAAGCTCTCGGAGTAGTCGATTTTTGGCAGCATCCCTCCGCGGGCCTGCGTGACGCGGGCCGCCGAAGCCCGCTCTCCCGCGGAGATGCCGGCGACGCCCGCGTTTTCCCGCAGGGAGAGCCGGACGGCGTCCCGCAGCGACAGCGGCTCCTGTGCCCATGCGGGGAGAGCCAGCAGAAGTACCATGACGGTGCGCATACGGGGCAGCCTCACCGGCTAAGATGCAGAAGATCGCAAGTGGTGACAAAGTGTGTGGGGCGGGTTTCCAACCTGCCCCACAAAAACAGGGGGTTCTACGCCGACGCGGTCAGCAGGCTGTCGTTGGGGTAGAAGTGGTCCACGTTCTCGGGCGTGATGATCTGGTGGGTGGTGAACACGGCCGGAGGCACGGCCTTCTTCCCCAGGATGTCCAGCGCCAGGCGCAACAGACCGTCGCCGTACTTTTCGGGAAAGTACGCCACCGACGCGATCAGCCGGGTGTGCGGCGCGCGCAATTCCGCGCGGGCTTCCGATTCGGCGTTCTGTCCCACAATGGCGCACTCGTTGGCGCGGCCGACTTCCTGAAACGCCCGCAACGCCCCCAGGGCGCTGGGGTCGTTGGCCGCACCCACCAGAATCCGCTTCGCCTTGGACTCCCGCAGGTACTTGCGCACCCGCTCGAGGGTGGTCTGGAACTGCCCGTCGCCGTCGATGGACACCGTGTGGCACGTCTCGGGAATCCGCATCACCTCGGAGATGCCCGTCAGGATGCCGCGAATGCGCGCCTTGGGCAGCGACCCCGCGCGCTGCAACTCCACCAGCAGAATCTCTTCCGGTTCGCTGGCCCAGTACCGCTTCGCCCAACGGCCCAGAAAGTGTCCGGCCATCAGCCCGGCCTGGTAGTTGTTGGCGCCGAAGTAGGTCGCTCCGGGGTGCGGAATATCGATGGCGATGAAGGGAATCCGGGCCTCCATGTATTTCGAGGCGATGGCCGGCGCGATCATCTCGTCGGTCTGGAACTCGATCACCAGGTCCACCTGCTCGCGGATCAGGTAGTCGGCGGTGCGCAGCGCGATCTTGGGCTGGTAGCGGTTGTCCACCGTGATCAGTTCCACGTGCTCGCGCTCGGCCGCCGCCGTCAGGCCGGTCCGCACGTCCCGGTCGAAGGAAGTGTCCTGCCCCTGGGCGGCATAGCCCACGCGATACAGCTTGCGGCGGCGGACTTCGGTGGCCAGGCGGTAGCGGTTCTCGCCCACCTTGTCGAGGAAGCCGCACTGGTGCAGCGTGTAGAGCAGCCGGAAACACATGCCCTTGTTGAATGCGGTCCGCGCCACCACGTCACGCAGCCGCAACACGTCTCCGGCCGACTGGAATGCCTCCAGAATCCGGGAGGCGTGCACCAGCGATTTGACCATGTACCGGCCGTGGTTGGAAGTTTTCACCTGAACTCGCCCGACAATATCCGTTCTACCAGTTTTGAAGGTCAAAACACAAGTGGCCGGACCGCGCGTCCGCCCGGCGGCCGCCGGGACCCCCAAAACCGCATCAATGCCCGGCGTTTGGCGGCCCGCGGGCTTGGGCTGGCTGTTTCGCAGTACGAAAACGGCCGCGCCCCGCGGAATCCGCCGGGATGCGCGCACCCGGTGGACTAGACCATTTGGCCCGGCCGGCGCAGCCGTACCCGCGCGGGTGCTATTTTCCGGACGCTTCGGGCGCCTCGCCGCCCGTCTTGAAGTACGCGTCGTCGCGACGGAGGCCGGCCACGGAAGCCACCAAACTTTCCGGAAACCCCTGGATGCGGGCGTTGTATTTCTCGAGCATCCGGTTGTACCGGTTGCGCGCCACGGCCATCCGGTTGTCGCAGGTGGCAAGCTCCTCTTTCCATTGCGCGAAGGCCTTGTCCGATTGCAGACGGGGATTCGTGCCGGCGTCCGCCAGGAGGCGTTCGAGGATGGCCGACAAGCGGCGGTTGGCCGCCAGTTTCTCCCGCGGAGTCCGCGCGCCGGCCATGGCCTGGCGGGCGGCGGAGACCTCCCGGGAAGCCGCGGCGGCTCGCTCGCCCGGTCCCGCGCTGGACGCCAGGCGGGAGATGAGCGCCGCGCGGCGCTCGAGGGCCTCGCTCACGCCCGACCACTCCTGGCGCGCGGCTCGGCGCTGGGCCCACAGATCGTTCCTGATTCTGAGGTACTGGCTGCCGCATTCGAACGCCGCCAGCGCCACGGCCACTCCCCCGACAATCAGAGCGGTTCTCATCCACCCCCGGTCCCGTCCGGGACCCGCGCCCGCCGGCGCGTTTCCCATCGGCCCCGCGCGGGGTCCCGGCTCGCTTCACCTTCGGGCGATTTCCAGTGTACTACTATACTCGTCACGGGGCTCGTGCGGATTCCGCGACAGCCTGGATTCCGCCCGGCGGCATTTGTTAAAATGGAATTCCGTTGGGACGTCGTCTAACGGTAAGACTGCAGACTCTGGATCTGCGTATCGGGGTTCGAATCCCTGCGTCCCAGCCACTCACCCGCCGCGCGGATAACCGAACTTCACGGGTCCGTAACGCCTTCGCGGCGTGCGCGAAACCAGCGTAGAACGGAGGCATCGTGACCAACCATGTGGACGCGGTCTATGAGAACGGCGTGCTGCGGCCATTGGGACCTCTGCCGTTGGCGGAACACCAGCGCGTCACGGTCACGATTTCCAGCATTTCAGGCGATGCCTTGGCGTCCCTGGTCGACCAGAGTTTCCTGGAACAGGCGCGCAAAGAAGTCGCGGCGGCGGACCGCATCCCCACTCACGAGGAGGTGCGCCGAATGACTGCCGTGGACCCCAGTTCCTGGTCCGAGGCGATCGCCGCGGAGCGCGCGGGGCGATTCTGAAAGCGGTGAACTACTTCTTCGACTCCAGCGCGCTCATGAAGCCGTACCACCCGGAACTCGGCTCCGAGCGGGTCGCGGCCATGTTCGGCGGGCCGGACCGTCGAATCGTTATTTCGCGTCTTGCTGGCGTCGAGTTGCACTCCGCACTGGCGCTGAAAACGCGCAGCGAATCCCACTATCCGGCGGCGGAGCGCCTCATCGTCCAATACGGCGGCCGGCAGGGACTGCGAACCCTGGGCGCGCTCCATCTCGCGGTGGCGTTAGAGGTGCAAGACCGCGTTGGGTTACATTCCTTCGTGGCCCCGCCGACAGGGTTTTTTGCGAGGTTGCATCTCTGGAAGGCCTCGCCGTGCTTAACCCAGAGCAGGGGTAACTGCCGGCGAGCGGCCGGCATAAGGAGGCACGAGGAAACCCCAGCGGCGCAAGGCCACTGTAGATAATTCCGTGGCGGCTGAGAGCATCCAAGTCCGGCAGGCTTCCACAACTTTCAACACGGCGGCGCCGATTCATTGAAATATAAGCGCCTGAAAACAGGCCACCTTCCACCTGTGCTGGGCACCGCCTTGGGCGCAGGGGGTCGGGCGTTCGAATCGCCCCGCCTCGACCATATTGAAAACAAAAAGGTTAATTCCAAGAACAAGGCCCGAAACAGGACCGTTGCGTCGGGCATCTATCGGGCAGATTCGGCTGTTTGAGTGCCTTCGAGCATGCCCTGACACGTAGCCTTGTCACCCTGGAGTTGCTGCAAATCTTTATCGAGTTGAGTGGCTTCGAGTTCGAGGGTTGCTCCCGCCTCGATTCTTACCCGCTCAAGTTCGCGCTCCAGCGCCGGAATTCGCCCGCGAATATATTCTGCGGGCAATTCTGCCGTGAGCAGTTTCATAATGTGCGGCAGAAGCCATCCAAGAACAACAAGCCCCATACAGATGAGGACAACGGTTCCGGAAACCGACGCCGTCTTTGCGTAGTCAGGCCCCGCGTTACTGTTGATAATGTAGACCAATAGTGAGAAGGCACCCGCGAGCAGTCCGACTCCGATCAAGCAGCTGTTGAGCCCGGAGGAACTGTACGACCCCGCTTTGCTGTTCGCCTGTGAATTGACTTGGCTGATTCTCGCCTGGGCAGCTGAAATCGCCTGCTGTTCTCTAGATCTGCACTGAGCCAGTAAGGATCGATTGGTTGCGATTCGCTGATCGAGGACGGCTACAGCGGCTTGGAGGGCCTTCTTTTGCGCCTGCTGAGCGGTAGGAACCAGAGCACGATACGCGAACACCGTTCCATCCCGGTACTGCGCCTCGCACTGGTTCAGCGTTTTCGCCTGTTCGGCAACCTCGCCGCTGATTTGCATTCCGCTTAGCGTCGTCAGAGCCTGCTTGAATTGGTCAAGCCGATTGCGCGCGACTGTGCGCTGCTCCTCCCGCATAGCCTCTAGCAACTCCTGGACGCCTCGCCGGATTGGTTCAAGACTGCTGTCCGTGATGGAAATGGACCAGTACACCCAGTCCGTGCCTATCGCACGCCTTAAGCACTTGACCGCTTCGGCGGCGTTGCCGGATCGGACATGGTAAATCGCGCGTTCGTACCAGAACTTCGCGTGACCTGGTGCGGCCTGTGTAGCAGCCGTTGAACACTGGAGGGCCTTCGGTAATTCCCCGACGGCGTTGTAGCTTCGGGCAAGATGTGAAAGCGCAAGGGCCTTGTGGTAGTCGTTCTCAGCCGACTTTCTGGCAAGCTCGAAATTCCTCAGCGCTTCCTGTGATTTTTCGCGATTGACCGAGATGAAGCCGAGGTACTGGTAGGCGAAATAGTTCCTCGAATTCTCCTTCAAGGCAAGCTGAAACCGCTCCTGCGCAAGCTCGTATTCCGAATCCTCGTACCATTTCACACCTTGTTCGTAGTATTGCCGTGACGTGTTGTCCAGAGAATTCAAAAGGACCTGGAGAATCTGCTGTGAGACCAGCGTTTGTCGCTCGATCACCCACCGAACCTCGCATAGCTCCCCACCGAGGTAGTCGCACGCCTTCTGAATGGCAGTCGCGATATCAGAGGAACCACGGTCGATTGCGTCAACGATGTTGTCGGCTTGATACTGTAATTCGCGTTGGAGCAATTTCGCCGACTGCATTTGGCTATCGGCTAGGTGTTCAATCCCTGCCTGAAATGCGGAGGTCACATGTTCACGAAGGGCCTGAACCTGCTTTTGGTTTGCCCGGAGTCCCGTATCGACCGTGTGCTCCAGGGACCATTGCGCGAAGGTCCGTTGGCGGGGGCCGACCGGCGTCATCAGGTATCCGTTTATGAAATCGTCCCGAAAGCCCGTTTTCCACCTCCTCCGTATCGAATCAACGTTTCAACAGGAATGAGCCCTTAAGCCGAACTTCGGTTGGGGCTTCACCGCGCCCCAGAAGCTATCCGCCGTGCCAGGGTAGCCCTTCACGACACGTGGCGGACTAGATGTGAATTACAGCACAATGAGCCACAAGAGACAAGCGGGAGATATTTGTCCGATGTTCGCCGCAACGCTTCGGACCTCGAAATCACACGAACCACTTCGAGTGAGCCGGGCCCGGAATCTGGGACTGTAGATGACTACGTAGCTGCTGAGAGCACCCAACGTCAACAGAGTTCAACACCTTTTAACAAGCCGGCGCCATCTGGTTGAAACATAGGTAATTGAAAACAGAGCACTTTCGGCGGAGGCCGGGCACTGCCTTGGGAGCAGGGGGCCGGGCGATCAAATCGCCCCGCCTCGACCATCCGTATGTAACTCATTTCATCGCAATGGCCGTTCCCGGCCAACCCGCTCAGAGCGTGCTGGTGGTTCCGGTGATGGCCGCCGGCTTGGCAAAGCGCTCAGCCTTAAACCGCGGCCGGTACGCCAAGAACTGCCACGAGGCGGGATGGCATCGGGCAACAAGAGGACAGGCACGAGTTCCGCAGAAGAGCGGAATTCGAGCCGGTCCCATTCCCGCTCAGCCGGCGTCCGGGCCGCCCTTGCGCGCCACCAGGATCAGCGAGAGGCCGCGCCAGGGCATCAGGCGGTCGATGCGGCTCCAGATCCACACGGTCTTGTCGAATACCTTCAGCACCAGCTTGTTGATCTTGCGGCGTCCGAACAGCCGGCTGTACAGGAACCAGGGCGGCGCGCCGGCCCGGTTGAAATTGTAGGCGCGCTCCACCGTGAAGCCGCCGGCTTCCAGCAGGGCGCGCATCCCGGGGGCGCTGAAGCGGCGCTGGTGCCCGAGGCTGCGGTCGAGGCTGCCGAACAGGCTGGGGCACTGCGGCACCAGCAGGATCAGAACGCCGCGCGGCTTCAGGGCGGCGGAGAGCGAAGCGATCGCCTCGCCGGGCGAATCCAGGTACTCGAGCACGTTCAGACACAGGACGGTATCGAAACCGTTCTCCAGGCCCGCCAGGTCCCCGGGCGATTGCGGATCGATGCGCCGCACCATCACGTTGGGCGTTCGCAGAAAGCGGTTGCGCAGCGCGTGCAGGTGCAACGGGTCGGTCTCCGCCGCCACGTACACGAGGCGGCGCGACATCAAGCGTCCCGAGAGATTGCCGATTCCGGCGCCCACTTCCAGCACCGCGTCGCCCACGTGCGGGCGCAGCGTGCGGGCCAGCCAGGTCATGTAGCGTGGGGTCCCGGTGAGGTTGTTGAGCACGCCCCGGCCGTAGGGCGTGGCGTACAGGTCGTCGATCAGCCAGAATCGCAGAACCGCGCCCAGCGCCTGGAACCCGTCCTTCCATCCGATCTTCTTGCCTTCCTCGTACGTGCGGCCGTGGTAGCTGATGGGCACCTCGTAGATGCGGAATTGCCGCTTGGCGCTCTTCATGACGATCTCGGGCTCGAACCCGAAACGGTCGCTGCGGATGGGAATGCTCTTCAGCAGGTCCGTGCGGAACACCTTGTAGCAGGTCTCCATGTCCGTCAGGTTGAGGTTCGAGAACATGTTGCAGATCAGCGTGAGGGCCTTGTTGATCATGGAGTGCCAGAAGGGCAGCACGCGGGTGAACTCGCCGGCCAAGTAGCGCGATCCGAACACGGCGTCGGCGTGGCCATCCAGCAGGGGGCGCAGGAGGCGGGGGTACTCGGAGGGATCGTACTCGAGGTCGGCGTCCTGAACGATGGAGAAATCGCCGGCTGCCTTTTCGATGGCGGTGCGGACGGCGGCGCCCTTGCCGCGGTTCACTTCGTGGCGGTGGAGTTGGATCTGCGGGAAGCTCCGCGCCAGCCGTTCCAGGATGGCGAAGGTGCCGTCGGTGGAGCGGTCGTCGACGATCACCAGTTCGCGCTCCATGTTCTCGGGCAGCGGCGCCGCCAGCACCAACGAGACGCAGCGCTCCACCACGGTGCGTTCGTTGTAGACCGGCATGAGAATGGAGAGTTTCACGCGAACTACGAGTTTATCAGGTTGGCCGCCGGGGCCTGGCGGCGGCATATTACACTAGTCGTTTGGAGCCACGAACGGTACGTCCGCCGATCTCCGTCCTTGCGGCGGCCTTGTGTTTCACCGCCGGCTGCGGATACATCGCCTCGCCGCTGCCGCCCTTCGCCAATGTCCCTTCGCCGGTGAGCAACCTGGACGCGGTCGAGAGGGGGGACAAGATCATCGCGCAGTTTACGGTTCCCTCGCTCACCACCGAAGGGCAACCGATCAAGCCGCCGGTGACCCTGGATCTGCGCATCGGGGAGCGCCGCTTCACTCCGGCCGCCGTCAGCGGCGGAATCGCCCGCTACGAGATTCCCGCGGCGGAGTGGATGGGGACGGATGCCGGCATCACCGCGCGCGCGGTGGGCTCGAACGGCAAGGCCTCGGTCTGGTGCGCGCCGTTCATGGTTCACGTGGTCGCGCCGCCCGAAGTGCCGCGCAACCTCACGGCCGAATCCACCGCCAAGGGCGTGCGGCTGGCGTGGCAAGCCCAGGGCGCCCACTTCCACGTGCTGCGGATGGCCGGCACGGACACGGCCTACACCGTGGTTGCCGCCGACGTGGCGCAGCACGAGTGGGTGGATGCCACCGCGGAGTTCGGCAAGCAGTACACTTACCTGGTGCAGACCTTCGTGCCCTTGCCCGGCGGCCGGGAAGCGCAGAGCGATCTGCCGGAGGGCCGCGGCATCGTTCCCGAAGCGCCTCCGCCGGGCGTTCCAACCGGCCTGCGGGCGGCATCGGGGGCGGCTTCCATCGAGCTGTCCTGGGACCCGCCGGAGGGCGCCGAGCCCGCCGGCTACCGGGTGTACCGCGCCTCGGGGGGCGGCCCGTTCGTCAAGATCGGCGAGGCGGGCGCGGCGCCGGCGTATTCCGATGGCGCGGTGGAAGCCGGCATGGCGTATCGCTACGCGGTTAGCGCCATCGACGCGTCCGGCCGCGAAGGCCCCCGGTCCGCCCCGGTGGAAGCCGGTCTGCAATAAGGCGGCGCGGCCACCGCGCGCTACAGCCGGTTGATCAGGCTGGCCACGTAGCCGGCGCCGAAGCCGTTATCGATGTTCACCACCGTGACGTTGCTGGCGCAGCTATTGAGCATTCCCAGCAGCGCCGCCAGGCCGTGGAAACTGGCGCCGTAGCCCACGCTGGTGGGAACCGCGATCACCGGGCAGGAGACCAGGCCGCCCACCACGCTGGGCAGCGCGCCTTCCATCCCGGCGCACACCACCGCCACGCGCGCTTCCGCCAGCCGTTCGCGGAAGTGCATGAGGCGGTGGATGCCGGCCACGCCCACATCCTGGATGGAGTCCACCTGGTTCCCCATGGTCTCGGCGGTGACCTGGGCTTCCTCGGCCACGGGAATGTCGCTGGTGCCGGCGCACACCACGGCGATGCGCCCCTTGCCGCCGATGGTTCGGTCGCGCCAGAAGCGGATGGCGCCCGAGAGCGGAAAGTACTCGGCCTCGGGGAGGCGCGCCGTCACCACGCCGGCGCAGGCGCGGTCGGCGCGGGTGATCAGAACGTTGCTCGACTTCTCCAGCAGCCGCGCGGCGATTTCGGCCACCTGCTCGGGCGTTTTCCCCTTGGCCAGAACCACCTCGGGCATGCCGTGGCGCAGGGCGCGATGGTGGTCCAACTTGGCGAATCCCAGGTCCTCGAACGGCAGATGGCGCATGCGCGCGATGGCCGCGTCCACATCCACCTCGCCCGCGCGCACCTGTTCGAAAAGCGATCTCAGTTGGTCCTGGTCCATGAGGCCAGAATATCAGGTACGGCCGGGGCGCCGCCGGAGCCGTCCGCCGGCGCGCGGCTGGCTGGCGCATAATGGGAGTCGCATGCCCGCAGCCGTTTCGAGATCCTTCCAGGCCACGCTGCAGCCCATGGCCTCGCGCCTCAACTGGGTGGTAGCGCCGATTCCGTTCGACGTTTCGAAAGTTTGGGGAGCGCGCGGCCAGTTGAAAGTGAAGGGCGAGATCAACGGCTTTCCGTTCCGCGGCTCGCTGTTCGCCGCGGGCGGCGGCGCGCACGTGCTGCCGGTCAACAAGCGCATGCAGGTCGGTGGAAGGGCGGGCGCCGGCGAAACCGCGAAGTTCCGCCTGGAACCCGACACCGGGGAGCGCACCGCCGCCATCCCGCCGGAACTGGTGCGCATCCTGTCCGGGGAACCCGCTCTGCTGGGCTGGTACCACGGCTTGGATTACTCGATGCGGCACGAGATCGCCAACTGGATCGAGGGAGTGAAGAGCCCCGCAGCCCGCGAGCGCCGCGCCATGCAGCTTGCCGAGCGATTGCTGGCGACCATGGAAGCGGAAACGGATTTGCCGCCGGCCATCCGCATGGCTTTCGCTCCCGATCCCCGCGCACGGCAGGGCTGGGATCTCATGTCGCCGTCGCGCCGGCGCGGGCACCTGCTGGGAATCTTCTATTACCGCGAGCCCGCGGCGCAAGCGCGGCGGATTGCACAGGCGGCGCGCGAAGCGGTCGAAGTGGCGGAGAAAGCGGCCAAGAAGCGGCGGGGTTAGGGGCGGGTTGGAACGCGGCACGGCGGACGTGGCGTGGGGCGCTCAGCGGTCCGCTCCAAGGCCATCACGGCAGGCTGGACCGGTCACTAATCGATTCCCTCAGCACCAGCCCGGACGGCAACTCCTCGCCGAAGATGCGGCCCAGCGCGCGGCCGTCCTCTTCCTCGCCTTCGAGCATGGCCAGCAGGCGCTCGCCGTTGGGCATCGCTTCCAGTTTGCGCTTCACGGTTTCGCGCGTGGCGGCGGGCAGATCGCGCGTGGGGTCCTCGGTGCGGCGGGCCATGGTCGCCAGCGCGTCGCCGGCTGTGGGCACCTTGATCAGCGCTTCCACCCAGCGCGTCGCGGCGGCGGCGGGAACCACCAGGTTGATGGGGCCGTAGAACAGCTTGCGCGCGCCCAGGCGGGAGAGGCACCACAGTTCGCTCTCCTTGAAATCGCCGGCCTTCACGCGCTTGACGAGGGCGTCGCCGAGCTCGGTCTTGGTGCCGATGGGCAGCAGCTCGAAACTCGCCGCGGCGCGCCACATTTCGCGGTGCAGCGAGGCGTTCACGCGCGGCGGTTTCCGGCCGCCGCGCGGCAACAGGTAGGCCGAGAGACGCTGGTAGGCGTCGGTCTGCTGGTGGCGGTTCAGGCCGCCGGCCACGCGGCCCCAGAAGATCCACCAGTCGATTTCGTTCTGCGCCTGGTTGCCGTAGGTCAGGCCGCCGTGCCAAATCTTGCGGGCCTCCTCGATGCGGAAATCGTCGCCGGGATAGCCGAAGCCGGGGCGCAGGCAGAAGCCGCACAGGTTGAGCCAGCGCATCTCGTACGCCGGGCTCTTCTTGCGGCCGGCGGCGTTGGCCAGAAACGCGCCGGCCATTTTGCGGATGGCCTCGAGCGGCCACGAATTGCGGCCCAGACCCATGGTCTGTTCGAGCCGGGCCGGCACTTCCTCCGGCGCGATGGGCGACTTTCCGCCGGCGGAGAAGACCGCTCGAATCAGTTCCAGCGACGCCGCCAGCGCTGGCTCGCTCACCACCGCCGCGGCCTGGCGCTCGACGGGCTGCTGGGCGGCCTCCTTACGCAGCTCGAATTGCAGGCGCCAGCGGTTGTCGCCGATCTTGGATTCGCACCAGGTCTCGAGCGTCCCGATCTCGGTGAGGCGCGCGCCCAGTCTCACGGGGATGAGCCGCTCCTCGGCCTTCTGGCCGAAGCGGATCACGGCGTTCAGCGGCGCGTGCCGGTGCAGCTCGGCGTCATCGGCGGCGAACTCGACCACGTCGGCCAGCCGGTCGCCCTGCCGAGTGAGCGAGCTGTAGAGACGGAACGAGACCGGGCGGTTGGCGACAAGCTGGAGCGCGCCGTTATCGATCTCGACCGCGGCGCCTTCCTCGGCGCCGCGCGGCACCAGGCACACCGCCGGGAACCGGCCCTCGCGCGGCTCGCCCAAGCCGATGTAGTAGGTCCGCGGCAAGCCGCCGCGCACCAGGATGCCGCTGCCGGTGGATCGAACGTAGGAGTAGTAGGCCGCGCCGCGCGCCACGGCGAGATCCAGCTCGGCGTTCTCGAGGATCTCGGGACGCCGGCCGTACCAGCGGCCCACCACGTCGGCCACGCGCTCGCGGAGAATTTGCGGGATGAAGAACCCGCCGTTGAACAGAATGGCGTCGGGCTGCTGGCCGGTGGGCTCCAGGAACGCATTCAGGTGCCGCGTGACGGCCGGGTCGGAAACGTAGGGCAGGCCGAGTTCGCGGAACAGGCTGCGCTTCTCTTCCTGCGGCGGTTCGTGGCGCTCGCTGAACGGCAGAAAGCCCTCGAGCGCCAGCTCCAGCGCCTCGTCGCGCAGAATCGCGCTCCTGAGCGAACGGCCGACGAGGGAAGAGCCCGCGCCGGCGATGGCGATGTCGGCGCTCTTCAACTCGGGATCGTTGAGCAGCCGTTCCTTGGCCGCCGAGCATTGGCGGCGCAGGCCGCTGCGCTGGCGAATCGAGAGCTGCGTGCCGAGCTTGGTTTCCACCAGCCAGGCGAGCGTGAGATCCAGGTTGTCGCCGCCCAACAGGAGGTGCTTGCCGACGGCGGTGCGGGTGAAGTCGACCAGGTCGCCCGCGCGCGCGATGCGGATGAGGCTGAAATCGCTGGTGCCGCCGCCCACGTCGCAGACCAGCACCACCTGGCCGTCGAACAGCCGCTTGCGCGATTCCGCCAGGTGGCTGGCGATCCACGAGTAGAACGCCGCGGCCGGCTCCTCGAGCAGCACGATGCGGTCGAGCCCGGCATCGCGCGCGGCCATCACGGTCAGCTCGCGGGCCTCTTCGTCGAAGGATGCGGGAACGGTGAGCACCAGGTCCTGCGCGGCGAGCGGCGCGTCCGGGTGGGCCTTGTCCCACTCCTCGCGGAACTTCGCCAGGAAGCGCGAGGAAACCTCCACGGGCGAGAGCACGCGGCCGGCATCCTGCGAGTCCCACGGCAGAATCCTGGCGGTGCGGTCCACGTCCGGGTTCGACAGCCACGATTTCGCCGAGTGCACCAGGCGCGTGGGAACGATGGCGCCCTGGTCGCGGGCGTAGGCCCCCACCGGCTGGCCCTCTTCCAGAAAGAGAAACGAAGGCAGCGTGCGCTGCGGCTCGATGCGGCCGGCGGCCACCAGTTGGGGGGTCTCGAAGATTCTCACTGGCGGGAAATCCCGTTCCCGGGCTTCGGCGGCGTCGATGTAAGCCAGCGCCGAGTTGGTGGTGCCGAGGTCGATGCCGACGTTCATGCCAAGCTACTCGATTTCGATTTCCGCGGGCGCGATGTTGGCGGCGTCCTGCGCAGCCGCGAGCGCCGGCAGATCGATCTTGGCGGCGCGCCAGCCCTTGTGGCGGAGCGTGCCGCCCTCGGGCAGTTTGGCCGGGACGTGGCCCACGAATCGCACCACCGACGGGTTCTTGGACGGCGCCTTGGCGAAGGTGCCTTCCACGCCGTCGATCACCGGTTCCAGGGCGACCACGCGGGCCAGGGCATCGCGGCATTGGCCGTGGATATCGCGCACGGCCGCGCCGACCTGTTCGTCGGAGTATGCGGCGATGTCTTCCATCAGGAAGTCGATCAGGCGGCCCTCGCGCTGCATGATCCCGAGGATTTGCAGGGCGCCGTCGGATGCGCGGGAAGCCGCGGGCGCGGGGGACGCCGGCGCGGGGGCGGGTTTCGGCGGCGCGTCGCGGCGCGTCGCGCGCAGAGCCGCGAGCACGCCCGGCGGTAGATCGCCTCGAAACAACATGCGGAAGAAACAGCGGAACGCGAGAACGATACGCTTCAAATTACCAGCTCCAGGACTCCAGGATAACCCGTGAGCGGGCCACGCCACATCCGGGGACCGTGAGCGTCAGCGAGCGGCCCGAACGGGAACCGGGTCAGCCAGGGGTCCGCCGGGCGCGCCGCGCCTTCGTGGGGCGCCGTGGAAAACGTCGGGCCGCGCGCTCACGCGCGCGGCTCCGTTCGGAGCCACGACCGTGGGGGAGTGGTTGTGCGCATCCGAGCCCGCTTTTCATTGCCTTCCATGGGCCGCAGGCTTATGGCGACAGGTGTCAACCCGCCTTCCGAGGCTGGCACGGGAGCCGAAGCAGGCCGATTGACAATCGGCCGCAGGTTGAAAACCTGCCCCACAAAGGCGCGCCGGGCGGCTAAATGGTCATCGCGCCGAACCCGCCGTCAACCCGCACGATGCTGCCGGTGACAAACGAGGATGCCTTGTCGGAAGCCAGGTACACCACCGCGCCGATCAGCTCCGAAGGCTCGCCGAACCGGCGCATGGGCGTATGGTTCATGATGGATGCCACGCGATCTTCGGTGAGGATCTTGCGGTTCTGCTCGGCGGGAAAGAACCCGGGCTGGATGGCATTCACGCGCACGCGGTGCGGAGCGAATTCGCGCCCCAGAAACTTGGTGATCTGGTTGACGCCGCCCTTGGCCACCGAATAGGTGAACACTTTGGACAGCGGAGGGCCGGACGAAGCCGAAGAGATGTTGATGATGGACCCGCCCTTGCCAGCCTCGACCATGGCCTTGCCGAACACCTGGCAAGCCAGGAAGACGCTGCGCAGATCGACGTCGAGGACGCGCTCCCATTCGGCTTCCTGGATTTCGAGAAACGGCGTGGCCGAATTGATGCCGGCCGCATTCAGAAGGATATCGACGCCGCCGAATTCGGCCAAGGTGGCATCCAGCGTGCGCTGGATGTCGGCCTTGCAGGTGACATCGGCCTTGCACGCCAGACTCCCGCGCCCCAGGCCGCGGATCGCCTGGGCCTGGCGATTGGCGGCGTCCTCGTTCAGATCGGCGATGACGATGTTGGCGCCCGCTCCGGCGAGCCCCATGGACATCCCGCCGGCGAGCACGCCTCCGCCGCCGATCACCACCGCGGTCTTCCCCGCCAGCGAGAACAGGTCTTCAATCAGCGTATGGGCTTCGGCAATGCTCATGTTCACGAATGTACCAACCCGAGCCACATGGGGTCAACGCCGGGACGGAGCCGCGCTAGACGATCATCGACTGCCGGAGGCGTTCCAGTTGGCGGCGCGCGATGTCGGCCCACGGGCCGGAGCCATCCAGCTTCAAGTAGCTCTTCCAGTGGTGCACCGCCTTGAGGCTTTCGCCGTTCCGCTCGCACAGCAGCGCCACGTTGAAATGCGCGTCGGCGTAGTTGGGATTGAGAGCCAAGGCGCGGCGATAGTGTTCGAGGGCCTCGTCCAGGCGGCCCTGTTCGTCGCACAGGTTGCCCAGGTTGAACTCGGCCAACGGATAGCCGGGATCGGTGGCAATCGCCTCCAGGTAGCGTTGTTCGGCTTCCGGGAACCGGCGCAAGCGATAGAAAATGGTGCCGATATTCACCAGCACGCCGGCGGCGCCGGGATTCAGTTCCAGCGCCTTCTCGTAAGCCTCGATGGCCTGCTCGGCGGGGGCGCCGGTCTCTTCCAGCGCCAGTCCCCGCTGGAACCAGGCCTCGGCCTCGCGCAGCAGGGTGGGGGATGGCCTGCGTTCCGGGAAGCCGGTCACGGCGCCCAGTTCGGAAGCGTCGAAATCGAACAGGATCTGGCCGGTGAGGGCTTCCATTCTCTGGCCGGCCACCTGAACCGCGATCTTGCGGCCGTTGGAGACGATGCGCAACTCGGACAGCGGCTGCTTGACGCCTTTCAGTTTCTGGCGCAGGCTGGCCATGGCGCGGCCGATCTGCCGCGCCGGGATGCGGCTCTCGCGCAGTTTGACCAGCGTCCGGATGGCGATCAGGCCGGAAAACGAATAGGCCGTGGCGGCCGGGATCAGCCCTTCCCGCTCCCATTTTCGAAGCTGGCGCTCGCTGACGCCGAACTGCCGGAGGACGTCCGCGCGCGAATACTCCAGATCCGGGGCCACGCGAACATTTTACCAGGACCGCCCGCCGCCGAGAATCCGCGGCACGTCCTCGGCGCATGGTGCGCGCCGGGGCGTTTCCCGCGGCTCCGGGGTTGGGAACGTGTGGATGCCCGCCGGTTCTGGTAAGCTGTCTCTGGCGGCGGGATATGGTGGATGAACGGTATGCCCGGTAAGCGGAGCGCAGCGCGGCGAGAGCGCGAAGGGAGGGCCCCGGCGAAGCTCGACCGGTTGGTCCACGAGCGGTTGCGGCTGGGAATCCTGGGCGCCCTTGCGGTCAACCAAACCCTGACCTTCAACCAGTTGAAGAAGTTGCTCGATGCCACCGACGGTAACCTGAGCGTGCATGCCAGAAAGCTCGAGGAGGCCGGGTATCTGTCGGTCGCCAAGAGGTTCGAGGGACGCGTGCCCAGAACGGAGTACAAGGTGACGGCTTCGGGGAAGCGCGCCTTGGAACGCTACCTCGATCAGATGGAGGCCATGGTTCATGCCCTGCGGGAACGGTGAGGTCCTTTTCCCGACATCTCGCGGCCCAATCTGGCGGTAGGGGTGGGACTCGAACCCCGGGTGCAGTCGAGCCGATCCGCGTTTGAAGACCGGAGCGAGCGTGACGCCCCGAGTCGCCCGAATTTGCGATTATTAGGGAAGTTGGGGACCCGGCCGGGTGCGTAACCCCGGAACGCCCGGCCGCGTCCTATTGGGTTGCCGCTCCCGAGCGGTGAAGGCTGCTTCGCTATGGGCCAGGAATTTCTCGCGTGGCTTGACGCCCAGCAGGGCCGGCAGTACGAATTGCACGAGCGCTATCTCAATCCCGCGTTCGTGAGTATGATCCGGACCATCGGGTTCGACAAGGGCTACGTCCGCGGACGGGGCGCCTGGCTCTTCGATGCCGAGGGCCGCCGCTACCTGGATCTTCTGACGGGCTGGGGGGTGTTCACGCTGGGGCGAAACCATCCGGGGGTGAGATCCATTCTGGAACAGGTGCTGTCGCGCGAGATGCCGAACCTGGTTCGCATGGACTGCTCGCTGCTCGCCGGCCTGGTCGCGGAAAAGCTGACCCAGCACGCGTGCGCGGAATCCCGGGGCGACCTCACGCGCGTCTTTTTCTGCAATTCCGGAACCGAAAGCGTCGAAGCCGCCATCAAGTTCGCCCGCTGCTACACGCGGAAGCCGCGGATTCTGTTCTGCGATCACGCGTTTCACGGGCTGACGATCGGCTCGCTGTCGCTCAACGGCTCGGACTTTTTCCGGCAACGGTTCGGGCGCCTGATGCCGGACACGGAGAAGGTTCCTTTCAACGACCTGGCCGCGCTCGAGGGTGCGCTTCACGGGAACGACACGGCGGCCTTGGTGGTGGAACCGGTCCAGGGGAAGACCTGCGCGGTGGCGGCCGACGGCTATCTGGCGGAAGCCGGCCGGCTCTGCCGCAAGGCGGGGGCCTTGCTGGTGGCCGACGAAGTGCAGTGCGGCCTGGGGCGCACCGGCAAATGGTTCGCCTACCAGCACTGGCCCGAGGTTGCGCCGGATATCGTGTGCGTGGCCAAGGCGCTGTCCGGCGGGTACGTTCCCGTGGGCGCGGCGATTACGACGCCGCGCATCATGGATTCGGTATTCGACAGCATGGAGCATTGCGTGATCCATTCGAATACCTTCGGTCAGAACGATCTGGCCATGGCGGCGGCGCTGGCGACTCTGCGGGTGATGGAAGACGAGGATGTGGCCGGCAACGCGGCCAGGCTGGGAGCGAAGGCCATTGCGCGGCTGAGCGAAATCGGGAAGACATGCCCGTTCGTCTCGGAAGCCAGAGGCAAGGGGCTGATGTTCGGGATCGACTTCCGGCGGCCCGAGGAATCGGCCAAACTGAAGGCCGCCTGGGATGCGCTCCATGTGCTCAACGCGGGAGTGTTCAGCCAGTGCGTGATCGTGCCGCTGCTGCACGAGCACCGCATCCTCGCCCAGGTGGCCGGTTATCACACGGAGCTGATCAAGTTTCTGCCTCCGCTCAACATCCGGGAAGCGGACCTGGATTACTTCCTGGCGGCGATGCAGAAAGTGCTGGACGGCCTTCAGAACATCGGCAGCAGCGCCTGGAGCACGGTGCGGAAGCTGGCCAAAGGCGCGGCCACGCAACTGGTGCGTTGACGCCGTCTGGGGGGTCGGGACGCGAGGGTTCGGCGTAATTGTGCGGCTTCTCTCCCGTCCGCCCGGCGCGCCGTCCGTGACTTAAGCCACGTCTCGCGGTCCTTCACTTCAGCAGCGCCGCCGACTTACTCGCGAAGTCCAGCACCCACGACGGGAATATCCCCAGCGCCAGCGTGCCCACGGCGGGCAGGATCAGCGCCACGCGGAATGCCGGCGTCAGCGGTTCCACTTCCGCGGCCGCGTCGGCGGGATCGCGGAAGTACATCGCCACCAGCAGCCGCAGATAGTAATAAGCCGCCACCGCGGTGTTGAGCAAGCCGAGCACCGTGAGCCAGACCAGGTGCGACTCCAGGGCCGCCTTGAAGATATGGAATTTGCCGAAGAAGCCGCCGGTCAGCGGCACGCCGATGAGCGACAGCAGAAAGACGCCGAGCATGGCCGCCGTCAGCGGCTGGGTCTGCCCCAGACCGGCCAGGTCGTCGATGGATTGGCGCGCTTCGCCGCGGCCCGAAATGTGGCTGACCACGGCGAACGCGCCGACGTTCATGAAGGCGTATGCCGCCAGGTAGAACATGGTGGCCGCCACGCCCGCGTCCGAGCGCGCCGTGAGCGCCACCAGCACGTAGCCGGCGTGCGCGATGGAGCTGTAGGCCAGCATGCGCTTGAGGTTGGTCTGGCGCAGCGCGGCGAAGTTACCGATGGTCATGGAGGCCAGCGCCGAAAGCCACATCAGCGGCTCCCAGGCCCTGCCGAGCGGCGCGAAGGCCGTCATGAAGATGCGCAGAAACACCGCGAACGCGGCGGCCTTGGGACCCGCCGAGAGAAACGCGCTCACCGGCGTGGGCGCGCCCTGGTACACGTCGGGAGCCCACATCTGGAAGGGCGCGGCGGAAACCTTGAATCCCAGCCCCACGAACATCAACGCCGCCGCGGCTCCCAGCAGCATTCTCTCGGCCGTTCCGGAAGTGGCCAGCAGGGCATGCACCGCGGTCAGGTTGACGGCGCCGGTGCAGCCGTATACCACGGCCACCCCGTAAAGGAAGAACGCCGTGGCGAAGGAACCCAGCAGGAAGTATTTCAGGGCGGCCTCGCTCGACCGCTGGTCGTCGCGCAGGTATCCGGCCAGCACGTAGCTGGCGATGGAGGAAATCTCCAGGCCGATGAAAATCACGATCAAGTCGTTGGCCGCCGCCATTATGCACTGCCCGGCAATCGAGAACAGCAGCAGCGCATGGAACTCGCCGGCCTCGGCCCGCTGGCGCTTCAGGAAACTGAACGAGGGCAGAACCGTCAGGATGCCCACCCCCATCACCAGCACGCGGAAGAAGGTGGCGAACGCATCCACGCGCAACATGCCGCCGAACGCCGAGCCACCGTGCGTGTAGGCGAGCGCCGCGCCGGCGATCCCGGCCACCAGCGCCGCCAGGCTCAAGTGGCCGAAAGCCGCCGGCCGGCGCTTGCCGAGCAGGGGATCGAGCAGCATCAGCAGCGTGCCCATCAGAGTGAGAACGATCTCCGGCAGGAAGCGCACCAGGTCGCCGCTCATGAACCCGGTCATGGCGATGTCAACGGGCACGCGCCACCTCCGCCCGCGGCCGCGTCTCCACGCGGTATGGCACGTTCACGTCGGATTGCGCCAGCACCTGGGCCGTCACCTTGCCCACCGGCGGCAGGAAGCTCTCGGGGTACACGCCCATCCACACCATCATGACCAGCAGCGGCACCACCGCCGCCCACTCGCGCGGGCGCAGGTCCGATACGCGCGAGCGCACCTCGTCCGCCGCCACGCCGTAGAACACCCGCTGGTACAGCCACAGCATGTAGCACGCCGAAAGGATCACGCCCAGCGACGCCCAGACGGCCCACCGGAAATGCGCGATGGCCGTGCCCTGCAGCACCAGGAACTCGCCCACGAAATTGTTGAGCGTGGGCAGGCCGATGGAGGCCAGCGCGGTGACCAGGAACGCGGTGGAGAGCCAGGGGGCCGCGGTGGCCACGCCGCCGTAATCGGCGATCTCGAGCGAGTGGCGCCGCTCGTAGAGCAGGCCCACGAAGACGAACAGCGCTCCCGTCGAAATGCCGTGGTTCAGCATCTGGTAGACCGCGCCGTCGAGCCCCTGCTGCGTGAACGAAAAGATTCCCAGGACCACGAAGCCCAGGTGGCTCACCGAGGAGTACGCCACCAGCTTCTTCATATTGGGCTGCACCATGGCCACCAGCGCGCCGTAGATAATGCCGACGATGGCCAGCGTCGAGATCCACCCCGCGGACTGGCGCGCCGCGCTGGGAAACAGCGGCAGGCAGAAGTGCAGGATGCCGTAGGCGCCCATCTTCAGCATCACCGACGCCAGCATCACCGACCCGGCCACGGGAGCCTCGACGTGCGCGTCCGGCAGCCAGGTGTGCAGCGGGAAGAGCGGCACCTTGATGGCGAAGGCCACGAAGAAGCCCAGGAACAGCAGCAGTTGCTCTCCGGAGCCGAGCCGCAGATCGCCGCTCGACAACCGGTCCAGGATGGCCGCGTAGCTGAAGGTGTGCGCACGGATGTAGAGATAGATGATTGCCGCCAGCAACAGTACGCTGCCCGCCATGGTATACAGGAAGAATTTCACCGCCGCGTAAATGCGGCGGCCGTGGCCCCAGATGCCGATGAGGAAGTACATGGGCACCAGCGACACTTCCCAGAACACGTAGAACAGGAACAGGTCCTGCGCCAGAAACACGCCGATCAAGCCGCATTCCAGCAGCAGCAGGAGGGCGTAGAATTCCTTGGCGCGGGTGCGGATGGAGCGCCACGAAATCAGCACGCAGATGGGTGTGAGCAGCGTCGAGAGCAGCACCAGGAACAGGCTGACGCCGTTCACCGAGATGGCGAAATGGATGTCGGGCGAGGCGATCCAGGGAACGTCCAGGGCGAACTGCTCGCCGCCCACGGTGCGGTCGAACCGGAACAGCAGGCCGAGCGACACCGCGAAGGTAAGCAGCGAAACCCCCAGCGCGCAGCGGCGGCTGAGGTCCGGCGAGGTCCGCGGGAGAAACAGCGCGGCCAGGAATCCGGCCAGCGGCAGGAACAGCACGGGCAGGAGGTTGGCGTTCATCGGATCAGCCCTCCCGCCAGCCCCATCGTGAAGATCAGCATCACCGCGCCGAACGCCACCCAGGTGGCATAGCTGCGGATGTTGCCCGATTGGATGCGCCGCAGCACGCCGCCCACCTCGCGCGCCCGCGCGCCCACGCCGTTCACCATGCCATCGATCACGGCGGCGTCCAGCAGCTTCCAGAGCATCTCGCGCGACCCGCTCACCAGCGGCCGCACCAGGGCGGCATCGTACATCTCATCCACGAAATACTTGTTGTAGACCAGCTTGTAGAGGCCGGAAACGCGCCCCGCGAAGGCATCGGCCAGGCCCGGTTTGAACAGATACATCAGCGCGGCGAGCGCAATGCCGATGAGGCCCGCCGCCACCGAAATGGCGATCAGCGTGGGGCTCTCCACCGCTCCCCAGAGGGGGAAGGACTCGCGCAGGAAGTACCCGCCGCCCAGCGAGAGCAGCGCCAGAATCACCAGCGGAACCAGCATCACCGGCGGCGCTTCGTGGGGATGCCCGCCGCCGCGATACTCGCCGAAAAAGGTCCGGAACATGGCGCGGAAGACGTAGAACGCCGTCATTCCGGCGGTGATCACGCCCACCCAGTAAATCCACGGCGCCCGCTCGTAGGCCGCCCACAGGATGAGGTCCTTGCTGTAGAAGCCCGAGAACGGCGGCACGCCCGCAATCGCCACCGCCGCGCAGGCCATGGTCCCGAACGTCCACGGAATCTTCTTCCACAGGCCGCCCATCTTCGACATGTCCTGCTCGCCCGCCAGAGCGTGGATCACGCTGCCGGCGCCCAGGAACAGCAGCGCCTTAAAGAACGCGTGCGTCACCAGGTGGAAAATGCTCCCGGAAAACGCGCCGCTGCCGATGCCCACGAACATGTAGCCGAGCTGCGAAACCGTCGAGTAGGCGAACACCTTCTTGATGTCGTTCTGCGCCAGGCCGATGGTGGCCGCGAAGAAAGCCGTGGCGATGCCGACAATCGCAATCACGTTCATGGCCGCCGGTGCGTACGAGTAGATCACCCACGCGCGCGCGGTCATGTAGACGCCGGCGGTGACCATGGTGGCCGCGTGGATCAACGCGGAAACCGGCGTGGGGCCCTCCATGGCGTCGGGCAGCCAGACGTGCAGCGGCAATTGCGCCGACTTGCCGCAGGCGCCCACCATCAGCAGCAGGCCGATGGCGGTGAGGGTCGAAACCGGGGCGGCGGGCGCCTGCGCGAACACACGCGCGAAATCCAGCGAGTGGAAGTTCACGAAGATCAGGAACATCCCGAGCGAGAAGCCGAAATCGCCGATGCGGTTGACGATGAATGCCTTGTTCGCGGCGTTGGTGGCGCTCCGCTTGTGGAAGTAGAAACCGATCAGCAGGTAGCTCGACAGCCCCACGCCCTCCCAGCCGACGAACAGCACCGCGAAATTCGCCGCCAGCACCAGCGTCAGCATGAAGAACATGAACAGGTTGAGGAAGGCGAAGAAACGGTAGTAGCCGCCCTCGTGGGCCATGTAGCCGATGGCGTAAACGTGAATGATGGCGCCGACGCCCGTCACCACCAGCAGCATCACACTGGTGAGACGGTCGATGGCGAAATCGCAGCCGATATCGAGCGCGCCGCTGCGAATCCAGGTGAAGTAGTGCTCCACGTGGGCCGTCCGCAGATCGCCCGCCACGTGCAGCGTGCGGAGCACCCAGGCGAAGCTCAGCAGCACGCTCGCGATGGCGACCAGGTTGACCATGCGCTTCGAGAAGCGCCGCCCAAACAGGCCGTTGATCGCGAAGCCCGCCAGCGGAACGAGAGGTACGATCCAGAGTTGCATCAGTCCTTCATCGAATCCACGTCATCGATATCCAGCGTTCCGCGGTTCCGGTAAACCGTCAGGATGATGGCCAGCCCCACGGCCGCCTCCGCCGCCGCCACCACCATCACGAAGAAGGCGAAGAGATGTCCATCCACCTGCTTGAGCTGGTAGGCGAAGGCGATGAAGCTGAGGTTCACGGCGTTCAGCATCAGCTCGATGGACATGAAGACCGTGACGATATTGCGGCGGAACAGAAATCCCGCGGCGCCCAGCACGAACAGGGCCGCGCCGAGCAGGAGGAACCAGCTTGTGGGCACCTGCGACATCTCAGTCCATCTCCTTCCGCGCCAGCACCACGGCGCCGACGATGGCGATCAGGATGAGAATCGAGGTGATTTCAAACGGCAGCAGGTAGGTGGTGAACAGCGCGGCGCCGACGGCCCGGGCGGTTCCGCCCTGGAACCCGCCGAAGCGCACGGCGGCCTCCGGCGGAACCATGTGCCGCGCCACCAGCGCCAGCACCAGCAGCAGGCCCAGGAGCACCGGCGCGCCCAGCAACTGCACCATGAACGACTGGCCCCGGGGACTTTCCCGGCCGGCGTTCAGCAGCATGATTACGAAGACGAACAGCACCATGACGGCGCCGGCGTAAACGATCACCTGCGCCGCGGCCATGAACTCCGCGCCCAGCAGCAGGTAGAGAATGGCGAGGGAACCCATCACCCCGATCAGCGAGACGGCGCTCGAGATGGGGTGCTTCTGCACCACCACGTTGACGGCGCAAACCAGCACGATGGCCGCGAAGACGAGGAAGAGGATCATGTCCATGGACCGCTCCCTGTAACTTCCCCGCTGCCCCGCGGCGGGTTGCGCTTTGTGGGGCAGGTTTGCAACCTGCGGCGGGTTGGCAACCCGCCTTCCGCGAGGCGGCTGAAAAACCACGCGGGCGAGCTTCGCTCGCCGGGCCGAGTGCCACTCGGCCGCAGGTTGACAACCTGCCCCACAAACGCCGATGTCGCCAGGTTTCGCATATCAGGACACCAAAGCCACGGCCAGGCCGGTGATCAGCATGTTGGCCATGGCCACCGGAAACAGGAACTTCCACGCGAAGCCCATGAGCTGGTCGTAGCGGAAACGCGGCAGCGTGCCGCGAACCCACATGAACACGAACAGAATGGCGCCGGTCTTGGCGCAGAACCAGAATAACGGGAGCAGCCAGCCCTGCACGCCGGGCAACAGGAACACCACCGCCAGGCCCAGGAAAACCATGCCCACCACCGGGAGCGACAGGCGGTCGCGGCGTCGCGCCGCGATCGCGCCATGATACAGGGCCATCGCCCCCGCGAAAGCGAATATCGGCACGGGAATCGCGCTCGACCCATACTTCGCCGGCCAGGGCGCATTCCAGCCGCCCAGAAACAGCAGCGTGGCCATCGAACTCACCGTGATCATGTTGGCGTACTCGGCCATGAAGAACGACGCGAACTTCATGCTGCTGTACTCCACGTGGAAGCCGGCCACCAGCTCGTTCTCGGCCTCCGGCAGATCGAAGGGCACGCGATTGGTTTCGGCGAAAGCCGCGATCAAAAAAACGGCGAAGCTGACGATCTGCGGGAACGGCCCGCTCAGCACGTTCCAGTGGAACATACTACCCGACTGCCGCTCCACCAGCTCGCGCAGGCTCAGGGTATTCGACAGCAGCAGGGGCGAGGCGATGGCGAGTGACATGGGCAGCTCGTAGCCGATCATCTGCGCCGAGCTGCGCAGGCCGCCCAGCAGGGCGTACTTGTTGTTCGAGCTCCAGCCGGCCAGCGCCACGCCGTACACGCTCATGGCCGACACCGCCAGGACGAACAGCACGCCGATGTTCAGGTCGGCGAGCTGCATGTACGTGCGGGCGCCGGCCACCGAAATCTCCGGGCCGAAGGGAATCACCGAAAACGGCAGCAACGCCATGGTGATGGCCAAAAACGGCGCTCCCAGGTAGAGCAGCTTGTTCACGTAGGGCGGCGCCAGATCTTCCTTGGCGATCAGTTTGATCACGTCCGCCAGCGGCTGCAAGAGGCCGTGCGGCCCCACGCGATACGGCCCGGGGCGCACCTGGATGTGCGCGACCACCTTGCGCTCCACCCATTGCAGGTAGGCCAGCGCGGTCAGGAGCACCGCGAAGACCACCGCCGTTTTGACGAGGCTGATGACGAAGAACGAGTCCATTTACCGGCCCAGACGGCTTTCCAACACCGAATTCAGAACCTTAGAATAGCGCCCGAGAGTGCCCGAGGCGAACAGCCCGTTGTGGTCGGAGCGCACCGCCTCCGGCCTCGCTTCCACGGGAATGCGCCCACCGGCGTATCCCGGAACGCTCTTGCGAATCTCTTCCCCCACCGCACCGGGAGACCAGGGGCCGAGCGCCGCCGCCACGCCCATCTCCCGCGCCAGGAATCCCATGATTTCGAGATCGGTTTTCGCACCCATGATTTCGACGGCGCGCGTCAGCCTCCGCACCTCGCCGGTCGCGTTGGTCACGGTACCGTTCTTCTCGTACGCCGAGGCGGCCGGCAGCACCACATCGGCCTGCGCCGCCGTCTCCGTAAGAAACAGGTCCTGCACCACCAGGAACCCGGCCTGGCGCGCGGCGCCGTTCTTCAACGGATTCGCGCCCACCACCCACAGCACGTCCAGCGGGGCGGCGACGATTTCGTCGAGGCGCATGCCGGGCTGCCCCGAAGGCTGGTAGCCGGGGAGCAGTTCGGGCGTCACGCCCATTTCGATGGCGCCGCGCGAATTGGCGTAGTCCACCAGGCAGACGTACTTCACCGGGATGCCCAGCGATTCGCCGAACTCGACCAGCGTGCGGAGCGCGCCGCCCTTCACCGAGTCGTCGAAGAGGATTACCAGCTCGGGCTCGGTCTCCAGGCGGCCGCGCAGCGATGCGTAGTCCGCGCCGCGCACCACCGCGGCGGCGTAGTTGTCCTCGCGCACCGGATGGGGCGTCACCACGTAAACGCGCGCCCGATGATGCCGCCAGTTGGCGCGGATCTGGTAGGAGAGCAGCGGATGCTCGCGGGCCAGGTCGGCGCCCACAATCAGGATCGCCTGGCGCTCGTTAGTATCGGCGACGGTGGCCGGTTGCCCGGTCCTGGGGGCCAGTGCATCGAGCAGGGTCACCACGTCGCCGGTGCGGTGATGGTCGATGTGGTTGGTCTTGAGCGCCTGGCGCGCGAATTTCTGCAAGTAGTAATTCTCTTCGTTGGAGGTGTGGTTGGAGCCCACCACGCCGAATGCGCCGCCCGAGGCGAGCGTGGCCTTGAACTTGCCGGCGACGGTTGCCAGCGCTTCGCTCCAGGAGACCTCCTCGAGCTTGCCGCTGCGGCGAGCCAGCGGCGATTGCAGGCGGTCGGGGTGGAGCTGGAAATCGAAGGCGTAGCGTCCCTTGATGCACAGGAACTCGCCATTGGGACCCGAGCGGTCGCGGTTGTTGCCGCGCACGATGCGGCCGTTGCGCGTGCCGAGGGTGGTGGTGCAGCCGTCGGCGCAGTGCGCGCAGACGGTGCCCACGTGGGTCATTTCCCAGGGCCGCGTCCGGTAGCGGTAGCTACCGCTGGTGAGCGCGCCCACGGGGCAGATGTCGATGCACGCGCCGCACTCGTCGCATTCCAGGTGATCGCCCATGTTGGGCGCGATTTCCGACGTCACCCCGCGGCCGATCACGCCCAGCGCCTTGACGCCCATGCCTTCGTCGCAGATGCGCACACAGCGGAAGCACAGGATGCAGCGCGGCGCGTCGTAGAACACCACCGGCGAAAATTGTTTTTCGGGAGTGTGGACCTTGGTTTCACCGAAGCGGCTCCGGTCCGAGCCGTAGCGGAACACCATGTCCTGCAGCTCGCACTCGCCGCCCTTATCGCACACCGGGCAATCCAGCGGATGATTGGTGAGCAGGAACTCCAGCATGTCCTTGCGGGCCTGGGCCACCTGCGGCGTATCGGTGCGAACCACCATGCCCTCGGAGACGACCAGGGTACACGCCGTCATGAGCTTGGGCATACCCTCGACTTCCACCAGGCACATGCGGCAGGCGGCTTGCAGCGAGAGTCCCTTGTAATAGCAGAAGGCCGGAATGTCGATGCCGTTGGCTCTGGCCGCATCGATGACCAGGGTCCCCGGGGCAGTCTGAATAGAGCGCCCGTCGATGGTAAGTGCGATCACGCGGCCCCCCTTGTGGGGCAGGTTGGCAACCTGCGGCCGAGTGGCACTCGGCCTGCCGAACCATGAGAGAATCCCGAAGCGAAGCGTACTACTCCTTCGTGCCCCGATTCCACGAGCGCCGGCTCCCGCACTACTACTCCGTCAACCACCCGGTCCTCGTCACCTGGCGCGTGTTCGGCAGCCTCCCCGCGAATCGCGCCTTCCCTGCGGCAACCACCAGCGGACAAGCCTTCGTCGCCATGGACCGATTGCTCGACACGGCTCGCACCGGTCCCTTGCACCTGCGGCGGGCGGAGTTCGCGGAAATGATGATTGAGGCGATCCGGTATCGGGAGCGGGAGGGGCAGTTCACCCTCCATAACTTCGTGGTCATGGCGAACCATGTTCATCTGCTGATTACACCGCGGATTGAGCTGCCCAAGCTGACGCAATCGCTCAAGCGGTTTACGGCGAGAGAGGGAAATCGGATGCTGGGCGTCTGCGGGCAGCCCTTCTGGCAGGACGAGAGCTACGACCGGTGGGTGCGCGATGCCCGGGAGTTCGAGCGGATTGCGAGTTACATCGAGATGAATCCGGTTAGTGCGGGGCTGTGCGCTTCGCCCGAGGACTTTCGCTGGTCTAGCGGTAGGCCGAGTGCCACTCGGCCGCAGGATGCCATCCTGCCCCACAATCATACCGCTACCTCGTAGGGGCAGGGCTTGCCATTCAAGTGAGCTTCGAATTCGTGGCGAAATTTCTCGACGATCGAGATGGTGGGCATGGCGGCGGCGTCGCCCAGCGGACAGAACGTGCGGCCCAACATGTTCTTCGCCAGATCGCCGATCAGATCGATGTCGCCCCTCGCGCCGCCGCCTGCGTGGAAGCGCGTCAGGATGTTCTTCAGCCAGGCGGTTCCCTCGCGGCAGGGTACGCACCAGCCGCAGCTTTCGTGGGCGTAGAACCGCATGATGCGCAGCGCCGCCTTCACCATGCAGGTACTTTCGTCCATGACGATCACGCCGCCCGAGCCGAGCATGGTCTTGCGCGCGGCCATGGAATCGTAATCCATGGTGGCGCCTTCCAGCTCCGCCGCCGTCAGCACCGGACACGACGAGCCGCCGGGGATGAACGCCTTCAACTTCTTTCCGTCGCGGATGCCGCCGCCCACCTCCTCGATCAGCTTCCGCACGGGAAAGCCCAGCCGCAGCTCGTAGACGCCGGGCTTGTTGACGTGCCCGGTGAGGCAGATCATCCTGGTGCCGCCGGCCCGGGGCACGCCCAAGGCCGCGAAGGCCGCGCCGCCGTCGCGCAGGATGGCCGGAACGGCGCAGAACGTCTCGACGTTGTTCAACACCGTGGGGCACCCTAAGGCGCCCACCACGGCCGGGAACGGCGGGCGGATGCGCGGAACGCCGCGCTTTCCCTCGAGCGATTCCAGCAGCGCGGATTCCTCGCCGCACTCGTAGGCGCCGGCGCCCGAGTGCGTGTAGAGATCGAAATCGAACCCCGTGCCCCGAATGTTCCGGCCCAGCCAGCCGCCCTGGCGGGCTTCGGCGATGGCCCTGTCCATCGCGTCGATCAAGTAGCGGTACTCGCCGCGGATGTAGATGTAGCCGGCGTGCGCGTCCACCGCCAACGCGGCGATGAGCACGCCCTCGATCAACTGGTGCGGATCGTTCTCCATCAGCAGGCGGTCCTTGCAGGTGCCCGGTTCGCTCTCGTCGGCGTTCACCACGATGTACTTCGGCTGGGGCGAAGAGCGCGGGACGAAGCTCCACTTCAGCCCGGTGGGGAAACCGGCGCCGCCGCGGCCGCGCAGGTTGGACGCCTTGACTTCCTCGACGATGGCGTCCGGCGTCATGCCAGCGGCCTTGAGGAAGCCCTGGTAGCCCTCGGTCCGCAGGTACCCGGCGAGGGTCGCGGAATCGGGATTTCCGAAGCGCCGCGAAAGCACTCTGGTCTCGAGCGGGCTGGGTTCGTTATACACCATGCGCTACGGTTTCTTCCTCAGATCGTCCAGAAGCCGGTCCAGCTTTTCGGGCGTCATTTCGTGATGGAACTCGTAATTCACCTGCACCGCCGGGGCCCACGAGCAGGCGCCCATGCACTCCACCTCCTCGAGGGAAAACCGCCCGTCGGCGGTGGTTTCCTTGTTCCCGATGCCCAGTTTCCGGCAGGCGTGTTCCCACAGCTTGTCGCCGTCGCGCAGTTGGCAACTGATGTTGGTGCAGACCTGCACGTGGTAGGCGCCCAGCGGCTTGCGGCGCAGCATCGAGTAATAGGACAGAACCTCGTCGACCTGCAAGGCGGCGACGCCCACGCGCCGGGCCACTTCCTCGATCAGCTCGGGGGAGACGCAACCCAACTCGTCCTGCGCGTACAGCAGCATGGGAATCATGGCCGCGCGCTGGCGTCCCGGAGGATAGCTCTTCAGGAGCTTGTCGAACCGGGCTTCCAGTTGGGGAGAGAAAGTCATCACCGGTCCACGTCGCCCAAAACGAAATCGGTGCTGCCGATGGTGGCGATGAGGTCGGCGATCAGGGCGCCCTCCACCATCTTCGGCACGGCCTGCAAGTTCCCGAAACTCGGCGTCCGCATGTGCACGCGGTAGGGCTGGGCGGTGCCGTCGCTCACCACGTAAAAACCGAGTTCGCCGCGCGGCGATTCGATCACCTGGTACACCTCGCCCTCGGGCACTCGGAAGCCCTCGGTCACGATTTTGAAATGGTAGATGAGCGCCTCCATCTCGGTTTTCATTTTCTCGCGGTCGGGCAGCACCACGTGCGGGGCGTCGGCCTTCCAGGGTCCCGCGGGCATGCCGTCCATGGCTTGGCGGACGATGCGCGCGCTCTGCCGCATTTCCTCGACGCGCACCTGGTAGCGCGCGTACACGTCGCCTTCCGCGCGCGTGGGCACGTCGAAATCGAAGCGTTCGTAGCTGGAGTACGGCTCGTCCTTGCGCGCGTCGATGGGCAGGCCGGCGGCGCGCAGCATGGGCCCGGTGACGCCCAGGTCCAGCAAGTCCTCGAGCGGAATGGCGCCCACGCCGCGGGTGCGGCCGATCCAGATGCGGTTATTCGTCAGCAGCTCTTCGTACTCGTCGACGCAGCCGGGGAAGCGGCCGGCGAAATCCCCGACGCGCCGCTCCCACCCGCGCGGCGGTTCCAGCGCCAGCCCGCCGATGCGGAAATAGCTGGTCATCATGCGCTGGCCGCTGAACATCTCGAAAATCCGCAGGATGTCCTCGCGCTCGCGGAAGCAGTAGAGGAACACGCTCATGGCGCCGATATCCATGGCGTGTGTTCCCAGCCACACCAGGTGGCTGTTGAGGCGCGTGAGTTCGGTGAGCATCACGCGCATCCACTGCGCGCGCGGCGGGATCTCGAGCCCCAGCAGACGCTCCACCGCCAGGCAGTAACCCAGGTTGTTGGAGAGCGGCGCCAGGTAATCCACGCGGTCGGTCAGGGTGACCGCCTGCTGATAGGTCTTGACCTCGAATTCCTTCTCGATGCCGGTGTGCAGGAAGCCGATATCGGGCTGGCAGCGGACCACGGTCTCGCCGTCCAGCTCGACCAGCAGCCGCAGCACGCCGTGGGTGGAGGGATGCTGCGGTCCGATGTTAAGGACCAGGCGGCGCGGCGCGGAGCCGGGTTGCTGGTCGGCCATGGCCTAGACCCTCGACCCCGTGACCGGGTAATCCTTGCGCAGCGGATGGCCCTCCCAGTCGTCGGGCAGCATGATGCGGCGCAGGTCGGGGTGTCCGGTGAAGCGGATCCCGAACAGGTCGAACACTTCGCGCTCGTACCAGGCGGCGGCGCGCCACACCGAAGCGACCGATTCGATGGCCGGATCGCCGCCCCCCAACCGGCACTTCAGGCGCACGCGCAGGTTGCGTTCGATGGAATGCAAGTGGTAGACCACCTCGAACCGCGGCTCGGCGGGATACCGGTCCACCGCCGTGACCGAACTCAGCCGCTCGAATCTCTGATCGTACTTGAGGTAGCCGCAGACGCTCGAGATGCGCGCCGGCGCGATATCCAGGGTCACCTCGCCGTGATCGAACTTGCCGCCTTCGACGGCGCCGGCGTCGAAGGCTTCCACAGCCAGTGCCACGCCGCGGTCTCGCAAACTGTCGGGTAGCATCTCGAATCGTCAGGGCTTCCGGAGGCGGGCGTTCGCTCCGGACCAATCCAGGGCGCCCTTTTTCCAGATGTAAAAGAAGCCGGAAAGGATCAAGAAAACGAACACCAGCATCTCGGCGAACGCCACCATTTTCAGGTCGCGGAACACGACCACCCAGGGATATAGAAAAATGGCCTCGATGTCGAACAGGATGAAAAGCATCGCCACCAGGTAAAATTTCACGCTGAAACGCTGGCGCGCGTCGCCGGTGGGGGCGATGCCGGATTCGTAAGGCGCGTCCTTGTCGCGGTCGCGCACGCGCTTGCCGAGCAGGCAGGAGACCGTCAGCAACCCCGCCGCCAGAGCCATCGCCAGCAGCGCAACGACCAGGACGGGAAAATACAGCTCCGTGTACGACGAAGGGTCAGGCATGTGATCCAGGGACAATCCGGCGCAACTCCGACTATAATGGGTGCAAAATGGGGGTGTCAACCAACCCGCCCGTCCACCAGCGGGTGAACGGCGGCCCGCGGGCGGCGGCCAGGGCTATCGTGCGGGGCAGAATGCGGGCAAACGCCGGAAGGCGGGTTGACAACCTGCCCCGCAAACCAAGTGTCTACGCGAAACTGCGAACCGCCTCGGCTTCGTCTTCATGCACTTCGAAGACGGTGTACAGTTTGGTGATCTGCAGCAGGTCCTTCACGCGCTTGGCGAGGTTCAGCAGTTTGAGCTGTCCGCCGTTGTTGGTTACCGTTGTGAAACCCGACACCAGCTCGCCGATCCCCGAGCTGTCGATGTAAGACACCTCTCCAAGGTTGAGCAGGATCTTCTTCCGACCGTTGGACACCAAGCCGCGCAGGGCGTCGCGCAAGGCGCTGGAGCCCTCACCCAGGGTGATTCGGCCCGCCACATCCACTACGCTCACGTCGCCTACCTGCCGAGTACTCAAGTTTACGCTCACTGATTATGCCTCCTGGCTGAGAGCAGCCGACATTACTTTGACACCAAATATTTGCCCATGGTTACTTCCGTCCCGCCCCGATCCAGGCGCCGCATCCGGAACTCGTCCATGAACGACCGGATCAGGAAAATCCCCCGTCCCGAGGTAGCCATCAGGTTCTCCGGCGCCAGTGGGTCGGGCAGGTGCTCGAAATCGAAACCCTCGCCCTCGTCGGCGATGGTCACCTGGAATCGCTCGGGATCCTGCGTCACCGAGAGATGGACTTTCTTCCGGCCGCTGTACCGGTTCCCATGCACCACGGCGTTGACCATGCCTTCCCGCACGGCCATTCCGATCTTCATCAGATCGTCATCGTCGAAGCCCGCGCGCTGGGCCGCTCCGACGGCCAGCTCCTCGGCGCTATCCACGCTCTCCAGAGTGGAGTCCAGGGCGCGCTCCAGGGCTTCGGTCACACGATGGCTTTCGTCCCGCATACACAAACTGGCCCGCCCGGCGCGGCCCAGGCAAACCTGAAGAATAAGTGACCGGGGCCGCGAAAGTCAAGGCGAAGGCGCCCGCCGTTGCGCCAGCGCTCTTGGAATTGCCTCGAGACGGGAATCGGCGCGGTGGAGTGAATTTGAGTCGTGGGGGAGGCAAGGTTCCCGATGACCGTCGAGCGGCGGCGGGCTCCGGGTGGGGAATTCACTCCACGGAAGGCGGCCGGGTTGTCAAAGAGCGACGGAATGCCGCGGCAGGGAATCCAAGGGGTTCATGGCGGAGCGAACGCCATGGCCGCCACGGTGAAGATGGCGCAGCCGGTA
>Ga0326728_10002807_pt1 | contig 56833 bp, 48 predicted proteins | sample MB3enrmetagenome_FD_207602 | JGI IMG/M metagenome (GOLD analysis project Ga0326728, IMG submission 207602) | Lab enriched peat soil microbial communities from McLean, Ithaca, NY, United States - MB31MN | ecosystem: Environmental > Terrestrial > Soil > Wetlands > Peat | place: USA: New York... | reverse complement strand
GCGGCCCAACTGCTCCCAATTCAAAGGAAGCAATCCTACCAGAACTCGCCAATTCTCAAGTTCAGCCATGCAAATAGAATAGTAATCTTCATTTCAATCGTCAATCGTTATCTTAGCGCTTATGGGAGTCCACCCCCCCCTAAATTTATTTTCAAGAGATCGTCGAACCTTGCATATATTTTTAACTAATTCATAATCAATATCTTACAAAGATGACCCAAGGCGAAGAAACCCCAATTTGCACCTGAAAAGGTGCAAAAATACTCACGAAAACGCCCAAAATCGCCTCAAAACCTGCAATTTTCAATCAAAAACCAGGCTTTTTGGCCAATTTATCCGAAAAACGCCATGGCGATGTGATTGACTGCAAAGGCCGCGATCCAGGCCAGCGTCAGCATATAAAGGAACTGAACCGCGGGCCATTTCCAACTGTTGGTCTCGCGGCGAACCACGGCCATCGTCGAGGTGCACTGCATGGCGAAGGCAAAGAAGATCATCAACGCCAGCGCGCCGCCCAGAGTCATATCGTGGTGCAGAGCGGTCTGCAGGCTGAGGGCATGGGTATCGGCTTCGGCGCCATAAAGTGTGCCCATCGTGCTGACCATAACCTCGCGTGCCAGCACGCTTGATAGCAGGCCAATGCCGATCTTCCAGTTGAAGCCCAGCGGCGCAATGGCTGGCTCGATGAAGTGTCCCAGGCGGCCGATAATGCTGTCGGCTAGCTCGGGCGCGGAGATCGCGCCGCCCGCGGAATGAATCACTGGCAGATGGGCCATTGCCCAAAGGGCCAGCGTGACACACAGGATGACCGTGCCGGCATTGCGCAGGAAGACCTTTGCGCGGTCCACCAGGCGCATGGTCAGGGAGCGCAGCGTGGGCATCCGGTACTGGGGCAATTCGAGAATGAACGGCGCATCGTTGGACTTGAGAATCGAACTCTTGAGCAGCCATGCGGTGGTCATGGCTCCCACAAAGCCGGCCAGATAAAGGCTGAGCATCACGATGGTGCGTAGCCCCAGGATGCCATGCAGATAGATAGTGTTGGGGATGAACGCGGCAATCAGCAGCATATACACTGGCAGCCGGGCCGAGCAGGTCATGAAAGGGGTGACCAGGATCGTAGCGAATCTATCCCGCTTGTTCTCTATTGTGCGCGTAGCCATGATGGCCGGAACCGCGCAGGCGTAGGCCGAGAGCAGGGGAATGAAGGCCTTGCCATTGAGTCCGGTCGAACGCATTACCCGGTCGGCAATCAGCGCGGCGCGGGCCAGATAGCCAGAGTCTTCCAGAATTCCGATAAAAAGAAAAAGCAGAAGGATTTGAGGCAGAAAAACCAGTACGGACGATATGCCCTTCCATGCGCCGTCAAGGACGAGCGACTGCACCCAGCCGGCGGGCAGCAAGGGCCTGACCAGGTTGCCCACATCGGCCAGAATGGCGCCAAAGCCGTCGGAGAGCGGTTGGCCGATGGAGAAAACCACCTCGAAGACGCCGACCACCACAACCAGAAACAGCAACGGTCCCCAGATGCGGTGCAGCAGAATGTCGTCGATCTTGCGCGTTCCCTCCACTGAGAGCGGAGCGCGGTAGCCGGTGCGGCGGCTCAACTGTGCGGCCCAACTATGGGCGCTGGCGGCATTGCCAATAACGGGTAGCGTGAGCGGCTTTGCCGCCATGTGATCGGCTTGCCGGCGGTCACGGTTGGTCAGTTGGGTCAGGAAGAGTGGAATGGCGTCCAGGCCGGTTCCTTTTACGGCGGAGATCTGGGCTACGGGAGTTCCCAGCTCGCGGGCTAGCTTGAGCGCATCGACGTGGCCGCCGCGGGCTTCCATCAGATCGCTCATATTGAGCAGCACCAGCGTCGGCAGACCCAGCGCCAGCACCGGCGCGGCCAGCATCAACTGGCGCGTCAGGTGCAGGGAATCCAGCACCAGCAGCACTGCGTCCGGCTTGGGAGTGCCGGCCATCTTGCCTCGCAGCACGTCGATAGAGACGCGGGCGTCCTCAGAGTAGGGATCGAGTGAATAAATGCCTGGCAGGTCGATTAGAGTCAGGTCGTCGCGGCCCACGCCGGCCATCAGGCCCATGCGCTGCTCCACGGTGACGCCTGGAAAGTTGGCCACCTTTTGGCGCAGGCCGGTCAGCCGGTTGAAAAGGGTGGACTTGCCGGAGTTCGGCGGCCCAATCAGCACAACGGTTTGGAGTTGCCCTGCCGTTGGCAGTGCTTGGGGTGGTTCGAAGGCTGGGGGTGTGCAGCATCCGCTCATTGCACCGCCTCGATGAGATCGGAAACGCTCTCGGCTACCGGGGCTTCCGCTTCCTGCTCTTCGGCTTCGGGGGCTCGCACGCGGATCGCCGCGGCGGTTTCGTGCCTAAGGGCGATCTCCATGCCGTCTACTCCGTAGACCGTGGGGTCTCCGGCCGGTGCGCGGCGCAAGGCCATCACTACCGCATCGGGTACGAAGCCCATATGCATCAGGTGGTTCTGCACGGATTCAGGCAGGTCGAGGCCCACCAGAACCCCGCTCTCGCCCACATTCAATTCACTCAACACGCTCAACCGACAGGCTCCGATGGATTGCAGGAAATGCAAAAATTCTCAAATACGACCATAATAGTCTGAATTCAGTATACGACCTTTCCTGCCCGTGTCGCAAATACAGGCTCTCACCTTGTTTGTGCCAGGCTCATTGGCCACTGGTGGAGAACGCTGGCGCCTTCCCGCCAGCTGCTTCACGCATCTCTTTTGCTCAATCTATCGGAGGAGAAAGCCGTTTTTATCAGCGGAAGGTGAGTCGTAATGTGTCTTGAATCACGTCTGCCGCGTGCTTCATTTGGCCGGAGAACGGTAGATGCGAGGAACGAGAGGTCTATTACGATTGAAGCGGATCGAGCGCGCACTCCGGAGTAAAATTCACTTTGGGAAACTGGACAGAGGGAGAATTCGATGCAATATCGCGGTTTTGGAAAGCTTGACTGGAAGGCTTCGGCGCTGGGTTTCGGCTGCATGCGTTTTCCCACTTCAGACGGGGAGCGTCTGAGTTCCAATATCGTCGAGGCCGAAGCTCTGCAAATGGTGCGTCACGCCATCGATAGCGGAGTCAATTATCTCGATACCGCGTACGCATACCATGGCGGCCAAAGCGAAGTCGTAGTGGGCAAGGCGCTCAAGGACGGCTACCGGGAGAAGGTGAAACTGGCCACCAAACTGCCTGTCTGGCTGGTTGAAGGCCCAGAGGACTTCGACCGGTTGCTCAACGAGCAGCTTGAAAGGCTTCAGACAGACCACATCGACTTTTACCTGCTGCACGCGCTGAGTCACAGCCGCTGGCACGATGTTGTTCTCAAGCACAAGCTGCTGGATCGTGCCGAGACCGCGCTTGCCGATGGACGCATCCTGCACCTTGGCTTCTCCTTTCACGATGAGTACGAAGGCTTTGAGGAGATCGTAAACGGCACCGATCTGTGGAGCTTTTGCCAGATTCAATACAACTATATGGACACGGAGAATCAGGCTGGTGTTCGCGGCCTGAAGCTGGCGGCAAGCAAGGGCCTAGCCGTCGTCGTCATGGAGCCGCTGATGGGCGGCAGGCTGGCCGATCCGCCAAAAGACGTTCTGCAGGCTATGGAGAGCTTTCCCACGCGGCGATCTCCTGTCGAGTGGGCCCTCCAATGGATATGGGATCAGCCTGAGGTCTCGGTGATCCTGAGCGGCATGAGCACCATGAGCCAGGTGGAAGAGAACCTGCACTTTGCTGAGAACTCGCGCATCGGAGCCTTCACCTCGGCGGAGCAGGCGCTGATTGCCGATGTCAGGGAAAAATACAGTGCGCGTATCGCAATTCCGTGCAGCAAGTGCAACTACTGCATGCCCTGTCCCAATGGCGTGTACATTCCAGCCAACTTTGAATTTTTCAACTACGCTCACTTGTACGACGACGTTCCCGGCGCACGTTTCAAATACCAGGTCTTTCTCACCGAAGCGCAGCGCTCCGCCTCCTGCATCGCGTGTGGCCTTTGCGAGGAATTGTGCCCGCAGAAGATCGCGATCAGCGAGCAGATGGACAAGGTGACCGCCCTGCTGGCCTGAGCGAGTTTGCGGTTATAGCTCTTTCTGACAGAAAGGACTGGGGATCGGGTGAGTGCTCCGGTAGGCGATTTGCTGGCCGTCCGGCGGCGAGTGGAAGGCTCGCCGCTGGATGGCTCAACTCACTTGACACGGATCGGGTCAGCCCAGGTTCCGCGGAAGAGATACTTCTGCGCGTAGATGGTCTTGGTGAACTTGCCGTAACGAATATCAGTCCCGGCATAGAGTCCCAGCACAAAACAATCCTCAGGCAGCTTGAACGTCCCCGAGACACTCTGCTGTTTTAAATTTGGATCGATGGTCTGCCGATGAGTTTCTCCCGGTTCCCAGTCCTTGTGCGGAGCAAAGACATAGCGCAACTCGCTTCCGAGCGAGAAAACGGAATTGTTGGTAAGTTCGTACTCCACCGGAACATCTTTGGCCTTGTCTAGGTCTGTGACCGGGGTGCGCAGCTCGAGCGTGGGCCAGACGATAGGCTCCTTGCCCGTAAGCACCACGATCGACTCTTGTTTCAGCAGACGGCCTTGTGCGTTGTAGCTTTCGAAGACCAGTTCGCGATCCATGAGGTCCTGGCCCGCGAAGGAGAGCTTTCCGCTGATGTAACCATGGGCGTCGGGCACCGTCTCCCAAAGCACGGCGTCCTGGTAGACGACCCTGAACCGCTTGACCTCTGGTCCCAGGAAGGCTTCGACCGGAACCTCATTCAGGTAGAACTGCTGATTCTTGGGCGAAGCAACCAGCGCCTGGTTATACTCAGCGAGCGCATGCCACGCCGGCCGCGGATAGCCGGTTCTGTCGTGCACATCCTTGAAGCCCCAGAACCCAAACCACTCTTCGGCCGTGTCGTTATGCACGGCCGGCTCGCCGCCCTTCCACCACCCGTCGGCGTAATAGAAAGGGCACAGGCCGGCAACGCCTGAGTCGAGCAGGGCGCGATAGGCGCTGGTCATGGCCACTGCCTGCTCCTCCAGCGTGTTGCCTCCGTACTGGCGTCCACCCGCTCCCTGACGCGACACCGAGCGGCCAAACTCGGTCACCAGCACCGGCTTCGCGCCGCGGTTGAGCTCAGCTACAAAACGATTTGTATTGGAATAGCCGTGCGAAAAGTTGGAACCTTCCGTTGTGTAGTCGTACGTGTTATGGCCGTATACATCGAAGACGTTGAGGTTCAGCCAGCCGGTAATCGCCGTGTTGCCCGAGATGGTGACCGGGACTCCCGGATCTTCTTGATGAATCAGGTCGCGGACCTTGATCCACAAATCCAGGGTCTGCTGCGCTCCCACCTTGTGGATATGCGCTGGCATTGGCTCATTCATGATCAGATAGGTGATCACGCAGTCATATTTTTTAGTGTAAGCCAGGGTGTTCTTTACCTGCTCCAGGTCCTGCTCCACTACTTTGGGATCGCCAAAATCCTCATCGGGCTTGATCCAGATTCCGTAAACGATCTTCAGCCCGGATGCCTGCACCAGTTTCAGTTCGTCTTCCGGCATTGCCGCCCAGGTGCGGATGCCATTGAACCCGGCAGTTTTGATATTGTTCAGATCCTGCCGGATCTCCGGCAGATTGGAGACGTGCGGTTTCTGAGGTTCTTCGCCGGGACGCGCGCCAGGCTCATAGCCGATGGCATTGACGAAGAACTTGTGGCCATCGACGTAGTACCAGCCGTCCTTGATTTCGATTTTGGTTTTGGGCGCCGATGCTGCCAGAGCCGTGACGCAGCAAACCAGGAAAACCAGCGCGATGCAACGATGTAGACAGACTTTCATACCAGACCTTTCGCGTCCTCTCCGGAACGCTATGAGAACAACCAACCAGAGTCAAAGGTAAATGAAAATAGCGGCAACTAGGAGCTGAAAGGATCTCCGGTTTCGTCAAAAAAACCTTTCTGATCCGGTTTAGCTGGAGTTCGAGCCTGGGCGTGCGGCGTTCGATCCCGACGGCCCATCTGGGTTGACAACTGGCTCTTGCGCCCAGAGCATGGCTGGCGGTCTTCTCTTGCGGGTTCCGAGTGGTTTGACGGCAAATCTCGAACTGAGCCGCAACCCGGTTCATTTTCGTGTTTTTACCCTGATTGGTTCATGAAAATGTCTTCGCAATGCGGGAATTGTGACCCGCCCTGTGTCTTGCATCACAGCAACTCTACCCACCAGAGATGAGACTCAAACGAGCGGTGATTTTTCCCCGGCCGCGCAATGAGGCTAAGCGAATGAGTGAAAAGAAGATGATTATCCTGGATGGGAACGAGGCAGCTGCCTCGGTTGCCTATAGACTCTCCGAAGTTGTCGCCATCTACCCCATCACACCCTCGTCGCCGATGGCCGAGTGGGCGGATCAGTGGCTCTCAGAGGGAAAGAAGAATATTTGGGGCGGAACGCCCATCGTAGAGGAACTTCAGAGCGAGGGCGGCGCGGCTGGCGCGTTGCACGGCGCGTTGCAGGCTGGGGCCTTCGGGACGACCTTCACGGCATCACAGGGTCTGTTGCTGATGATTCCGAATATGTTCAAGATTGCCGGTGAGTTGACCCCGGCGACCATGCACGTGACGGCCCGCACACTGGCGACCCACGCGCTGTCGATCTTCGGCGACCACTCCGACGTGATGGCTTGCCGCTCGACCGGCTGGTCCATGCTGTGCTCGAACTCGGTGCAGGAAGTTGCCGACATGGCGCTGGTGGCGCAGATTGCCACCCTGGAATCCCGCGTTCCGTTTATCCATTTCTTCGACGGCTTCCGCACCTCGCACGAAGTGGGCAAGATTGAGCCGATCTCGGACGAGACCATTCGCGCCCTTGTGGATGACAAGTACCTGATTGAGTATCGCCAGAGAGCGCTTAGCCCGGATCGACCCATCATTCGCGGCACGGCTCAGAATCCCGATGTGTTCTTCCAGGCGCGCGAGGCCTGCAATCCCTTCCATGCCGCGGTTCCGGGCATTGTTCAGTCGGTAATGGACCGCTTTGCCGCCCAGACCGGCCGCGCCTATCACCTGTTCGACTACTACGGCGCGCCCGATGCCGATCGCGTGATCATTCTGATGGGTTCCGGCGCGGAAGCGGCTGAAGAGGCCGTCGATGCAATGGTGAAGAACGGCGAGAAGATCGGCATGGTCAAGGTTCGCCTGTTTCTGCCTTTCGACTCCAAGGCGTTCCTCTCAGCGTTGCCCGCGACGGTGAAGTCGATTGCCGTTCTCGACCGCACCAAGGAACCCGGCTCGAATGGCGAGCCGCTCTATCAGAACGTCGTAACCGTGCTGGCCGAGAATGCTGCAAGCCTGCCCTTCGCCGCCAAGCCCAAGGTGGTTGGCGGACGCTACGGCCTTTCCTCCAAGGAATTCACTCCCGCGATGGTCAAGGGTATCTTCGAGGAACTGGCCAAGTCCGAGCCGAAGAACCACTTCACCATCGGCATCGACGACGATGTGACGCATACGAGCCTGAGCTACGATCCAACCTTCTCGACCGAAGATCCGAAGACGGTGCGCGCGCTGTTCTACGGCTTGGGTTCCGACGGCACCGTGGGCGCCAATAAGAACTCCATCAAGATTATCGGCAGCGAGACGCCGAACTTCGCGCAGGGCTACTTTGTTTATGACTCGAAGAAGTCCGGCTCGATGACCACATCGCACCTGCGCTTCGGACCCAACCCAATTCGCTCGACTTATCTGATTACCCAGGCCAGCTTTATCGCCTGCCATAACTTCAGCTTCCTGGAGAAGATGGATGCGGTGGAAGCAGCGATGCCGGGCGCGGTCTTCCTGCTCAACTCGCCATATCCGGCGTCCGAGGTATGGGACCATCTGCCCAAGACTACCCAGCAGGAGATGCTGCGCAAGAAGATCGAATTCTATGTGATCGACGGCTACAAAGTCGGTCGCGAAGCGGGCATGGGCACGCGCATCAACACCATCATGCAGACCTGCTTCTTCGCTATCAGCGGCGTGCTGCCGCGCGAGGAAGCGATCGAGCAGATCAAGAAGTCCATCAAGAAGACCTACGGCAAGCGCGGTGAAGCGGTTGTGGCAAAGAACTTTGCCGCTGTTGATGCTGCCCTGGCTCACCTCGAAAAGGTTGTGCTTCCCGCCGAGGCTTCCTCCAACTTCGATATAGTCGGCGCCATGACCGGCAATCCGCCGCCTTTTGTGCACAACGTGCTGGGGCAAATTGCCGGCGGAAAGGGCGATCTGCTTCCGGTCAGCGCATTCCCGGCAGGCGGCGCTTTCCCCACGGGCACTGCGCAGTATGAAAAGCGCAACATCGCGCAGTTCATCCCCGTATGGGACAAGGATCTGTGTATTCAGTGTGGCAAGTGCGCCATGGTTTGCCCGCACGCCGTGATTCGCGCCAAGGTTTACAGCCCGGAGGCCGCGGAAAAGGCCCCGTCAACCTTCCAGTGGGCAAAGCCCAAGTGGAAGGGCATGGAGGAGGATCGCTACACGCTGCAGATCGCTCCCGAGGATTGCACTGGCTGTGGAGTCTGCGTCGAGGTATGCCCGGTCAAGAGCAAGAGCGATACCAGCAAGAAGGCCATCAACATGGCGCCCCAGGCGCCGCTGCGCGAGGCTGAGCGTGACAACTGGGAGTTCTTCCTCAACTTGCCCGAGGTCGATCGCAGCAAGCTCTCGCACACGCAGGTGAAGGATCTGCAGTTGCTGCAGCCGCTGTTTGAGTTCTCTGGGGCCTGCGCCGGCTGCGGTGAGACGGCCTACGTCAAGCTGCTCACTCAGCTATTCGGCGACCGGCTCTATGTGGCCAACGCCACAGGCTGTTCGTCGATCTATGGCGGCAATCTGCCCACCACGCCGTATACCTTCAACAAGGAAGGCCGCGGGCCGACTTGGGCAAACTCGCTCTTTGAGGACAATGCGGAGTTTGGTTTCGGCATGAGAATCGCGCTCGATCAACAGAAGGAATTCGCGGAACTTCTGACCAAGCGGCTGGCTCCCGCCATTGGCGACGACCTGGTCACGGCGTTGCTTGGAGCCTCGCAGAAGAGCGAAACCGAGATCAACGAGCAGCGCGAGCGCGTGAAGGTTCTGCGCGAGAAGCTGGCGGGGAACGGTTCTTCCGATGCGCGCAACCTGTTGGCCATTGCCGATTCGCTGGTCCGCAAGAGTGTCTGGATTCTGGGCGGCGACGGATGGGCTTACGACATCGGCTTCGGCGGGCTGGATCACGTGCTGGGTTCGGGCAAGAATATCAATGTTTTGGTTCTCGATACCGAGGTCTACTCCAACACGGGCGGCCAGATGTCCAAGTCTACCCCGCGCGGCGCGGTTGCCAAGTTTGCAGCCAGTGGCAAGAGCAACAGCAAGAAGGATCTGGCCATGGAAGCCGTCAGCTACGGTTCCGTTTACGTAGCCAAGGTGGCGCTGGGCGGCAACGATAGCCACGTGGTGAAGGCCTTCCAGGAGGCCGAAGCGCACGATGGCCCGTCGATCATCATCGCCTACGCAAGTTGCATTGCGCACGGCTACGATCTGGTGCATGGCCTGGAGCAGCAGAAGCTGGCTGTGCAGTCCGGCTACTGGCCGCTGATGCGCTACAACCCCGAGCTGCGTGAATCGGGCAAGAATCCCTTCCAACTGGATTCCAAGGCGCCTGCAATTCGCCTCAAGGAATACAGCTACCGCGAGGCGCGGTACACTATGTTGGCACGGAGCAATCCCGATCTGGCTGCAAAGCTCTTGGTGGAAGCGCAGGATGATGTCGAGCGTCAGTGGCGCGTCTACTCCGCGCGGGCCGCAATGCCCGGCCGGGGCGAAACGCCGAACATCGCTCCCGCGGAGAAGATCGAGGCAAAGCCCGAATAGAAACTGGCGGCGCAAGCCGCCGGAGGTAATCGATGATCGATTTTTCCACGCAGTATCTTGGTCTTAAGCTGAACGGCCCCATCGTGGTATCCTCCACGCCGCTGTCCGAGTCGATCGACAATGTTCGACGCATGGAGGATTCCGGGGCCTCGGCGATTGTGCTTCATTCGCTGTTTGAGGAGCAGTTAGCGCTGGAATCGGGTGCGCTGGACGATGACCTGTCGAGGGGCACGGAGTCCTTTGCCGAGTCGCTTGGCTACTTGCCCGATTTGAACGACTACCGGATGACCCACGATGTCTATCTGGAGCACCTGCGGCTTTGCAAGGGCGCAGTGAAGATTCCCATCCTTGGCAGTCTGAACGGAGCCACCACCGGTGGCTGGGTTCGGTTTGCCAAGGACATGGAGCAGGCCGGAGCCGACGCCATCGAGCTGAACACCTACGCGTTGGCCACGGACAAGAGCCAGACCTCTGCGGCTCTCGAACAGCAGTTGCTGGAGTTGGTGGCTGCCGTTACCGCCGCGGTCAAGGTGCCAGTGTCGGTGAAGCTGTCCCAGTGGTTTACCAGCATTCCTAACTTGGTCGGCCGACTGGAGGAAGCGGGAGCGCGCGGCGTTGTGCTGTTCAACCGCTTCTATCAGCCCGACTTCGACATTGAGACCCTGGAAGTCAGGCCCACGCTGCACTTCTCCACGCCCTCGGAGTTACTGCCCCGGCTGCACTGGGCGGCAATCCTCTACGGCCACCTGAACCTGGACCTGGCTATCTCCGGCGGCGTCCATTCCGCTGAAGACGTGCTCAAGGGCATCATGGCTGGCGCCGGCGTCACCATGATGGCCTCGGCCCTGCACATTCACGGCATTGAGCACATCAAGAGGGTTCTGGATGACGTGCGCTACTGGCTGGAGAAGCGCGAGTACACCTCTCTGTGGGAGACGCGCGGCTGCCTCAGCCGCCGCTCCGTCCCCGACACCTCGCCCTTCGATCGCGGCAACTACATCAAGACGCTCAGCTCCTACAGCCTGCGCCAGACGATGGGCGCGTTCTAAGGCATTTTCAACTCCCTGAAACGTTAATGGCGGCCACACTTCTGTGTGGCCGCCATTGACGCTTTAGGTTTATTAGAGCGGTTCTCCAGTTTACGTAGCATTTTCAGTACTTCAGAAGGTGGCTTTTTCTTGAGGAAAAAGCCGCTCAGCGATAATGGTTTTCCTCTACAGCAACTGGAGAACACTACAATGAGCCGGCACTGGCTGGTCAGACTTGCATCAAGCGCAGTACAGTCTCTTCGATCAGCTTGCAGGCCTCGGGCAACGCAGCGGTTACCTGGTCGCTGAAGACTTCACCTAATTCGGTCGAGCCAGCGCCGATGGTCAAGAGTTGCGCATTGCAGGGCAGGGAATTGTAGAGTTCGCGCGCCAAGGCTAGAAGTTCGGGCGCGCCTTGATGGTGTGTGGCCAGTCGTTGACCACTTGCCGCGGGTTCGACCGCCGTCAGGCTGATAGATCCTGGAGCGGAATCCACGGAGCAATCGATGAAAAGAACGGACTCGGCGTGCGCGACGTCCTCAGCCAGCTCTGGAGTCCATTGCTGACGCGCTACGATGCGCGCGCTGAGTTGTCCAGTGAATCGCTTCTCTGCCCATTCGGCAAGCCAAATCCCGACGCCGTCATCCCCGCGCAGCGTGTTGCCGCAAGCAAGAATCATGCATCGGGCTTTGGGTCGGGTTCTCATATGGCGATCTCTAACAAATGAAATTGGTTGAGAGCGTTCCTCCGGGGCTAAACAGGCAGCGGAAACAGGCCTGAATTCTAGCTGAATCCCGGAAAAACATCCCTCAGGGGCTAAAGCCCAACATTAATTTTGTTGCATCCGCGGCACGACTGAAGTCGAGCCCTGACACAAAACCGGGCTCACTTCGAGTTTTCCGCAATCCAGGATGCCACGTTGAATTGAAAGGGCGCGACCAAAGCCGCGCCCTTTCAAAATACTCCGATGATCTTCCGTTCAGGCTGGGGTTAGCGGACGAGCTGATCCACAACCTCGCCGTCCGCGGAAACCAGTGTGAGAACCAGCGGCATCTGTCCGAAGGCGTGCGTCGAACAACTCAGGCAGGGATCAAAGGTGCGGATCACGGCCTCGATGCGGTTGAGAGCGCCGGGGGTGAACTTGCCGTCCTTCACGTAAGCCTTGGCCGACTGAAGAACGCCCTTGTTCATGGCATTGTTGTTATGGCCGGTGGCGACCACCAGGTTGGCCCAGGTGATCTTGCCGTTCTCGTCCACCTTGTAGTGGTGATTCAGTGTGCCGCGCGGAGCCTCGATCTGGCCCGCGCCTTCGAGCCGGTTGACGCCGGCCGTGGCGCGCACATGCTTGTCGAGGATCAGTGGATCGGTGAGTATGCGTTCGATATTCTCGATGCCGTAGAGAGCCTCTACCAGCCGCGCATGGTGATAGTGGAAGGAGCTCTCGACCATACCCGAGGAGATCTGCTTGAACTCGGCCAATTCCTTGTCCGCCTGCGGCGTGCCCATGCTCTTGACGATGTTGAGCCGCGGCAGCGGGCCCACGCGATAGCTGCCCTGCGGGTAACCGAGCGGCTTGTAGTAGACGAACTTGGTGTAGCTGTAGTTCTCCACGGCCTCGCCGATCACCTCGGTGAAGCGGCTGGCGGTGATGCCGTCCTCGATAATGTTGCCATTGGGATCGATCAGCCGCAGCGCGCCGTCGGTGAACTCGATCGACTCGTCCTCGTTGATCAGGCCCATGTAGTTGGATGGGAAGTTGGCGAAGACGCCGATCTCCTGCTTGAAGTTGCCGGCGATCTGCTTATAGGTGGTCAAAGCCAGTTTCACATTGGCATAGGCCTCGGGCAGCATAGCCAGAATCTCGTCGCGGTGGGCGGAGGAGAGCGGCTCAGTGACGCCGCCGGGAACCACCCAGCCGGTATGGATGCGCTTGGTGCCCAGCAACTCGATAATGTGCTGGCCAAAGCGGCGCAGACCAATGCCAGCCAGGCCCAGATCCGGCCGAGCTGCGGCAACGCCGAAGATGTGCCGCTTCGCAGGGTCGGACTCCATACCCAGCAGAAGGTCGGGCGAGGAGAGATGGAAGAAGCTCAGTGCGTGCGACTGCACCATCTGGGCCATGTTCAGCATCCGCCGGAGTTGCGCGGCGGTGTGCGGAATGCGAACAGACATGATGGCTTCGCAGGCCTTGGCCGAGGCCAGCAGGTGAGAGACCGGGCAGATGCCGCAGATGCGCGCCATCAGGCTGGGCATCTCGTAAAACGGCCGGCCTTCTGAGAACTTTTCAAAGCCGCGCACCTGCGTGACGTGAAAGTGCGCGTCCTCCACCTCGCCCTGGCCGTTGAGTTGGATGGTAATCTTGCCGTGGCCTTCCAAACGGGTAACGGGATCGATAGTAATGGTTTGGCTCATGGCTTAGGCTCCAAAACGGGTGAGGGCTGGAATATCCAGCGGTGCACCAGTTGCCAGCGCTGTCAGCGCTGTGTGAAAGGTATCGGCCGAGGGCGGGCAGCCGGGCAGAAAGACGTCCACCGTCACAAATTCATGGATGGGACGGACAATCTTGAGCAGCTTCGGCACCACGACGCAGGGAATCTGTTGCTGCAAGCTCGCGTTCTGGATGTATGCCCGGTCCAGTATCGCCTCTGGGCCGATGGGATTGCGCATTGAGGGCACGTTGCCGGCCACGGCGCAGTCGCCCATCGCGATGAGCAGTTTGGAGTGGGCGCGGACTTTCTTGATCTTCTTCTCGTCGTCCACCGAGGCTACGGCTCCCTCGACCAAAGCAATGTCCACTTCGTCGGGGAACTCCTTGGCGTCGACGATGGGGCTGTAGACCACATCGATCAACTCCGCCAGCTCGAGGAGCCGCTCGTCCATGTCGAGAAACGACATGTGACAGCCGGAACATCCGTCCAGCCACACTGTTGCCACTTTCAGTTTGCTCATTGCGCTTCCCTCATAAGGTTCAGGTAAGGCAGAAAATCCGGATACTTGGGATGATCGGAGCCGATCTTGCTCTTGTCGAAGAGGGCTCCGGTGGGGCAGCACTGCACGCATTTTCCGCAGCGCGTGCAACTGGAGCTTCCCCAATCCTCGTGCAGATCGGTGATGACGATGGAGTCGATGCCGCGACCCATCACATCCCAGATGTGTGCTCCCTCGATCTCCGCACAGACGCGTACACAGCGGGTACAGAGAATGCAGCGGTTGTGGTCGGCGGTGAACCGCTCGTGCGAGGCGTCCACGGTCAGTGCGGGGTTGCGATAGGGCAGGCTGATATGGGTCAGTCCCTGCTCCTGCGCCAGCGCCTGCAACTCGCAGTGGCCATTGGAGACGCACACTGAGCAGATGTGGTTGCGCTCGGCGAACAACAACTCCAGGATAGTGCGGCGGTGCTTCTTGAGCCGCTCGGTATCGGTTGAGACCTCCATGCCTTCATGGACAGTGGCCACGCAGGCGGGCAGCAGCTTGTTGCTGCCCTTGATCTCCACCAGGCAAAGGCGGCATGCGCCTACCGCGCCCAGGCCGTCCAGATGACACAGCGTGGGGATGTTGATGTCGTTTTCCCGCGCCACTTCCAGAATGGTCTGGCCGGAGCGAGCGCTGAGCTCTTGGCCATCGATGATAAGCGTCTTGACGCCCACATTTTCACTCATGCCAACACCTCCACGGGCGCTTCCATGTTGCAGACGCCAGCCGGGCAACGCTTATTCACGATGTGCTCGATGTACTCGTTTCTGAAGTACTTGAGCGTGCTCAGCACGGGATTGGGCGCCGTCATGCCCAGCCCGCAAAGGCTGGTTTCCTTGATTGTCTCGCACAGGCCTACCAACAGGTCCAGGTCTTCCATGGTTCCCTTGCCTTCGCAGATGCGCGTCAGCAGGGTAAACATCTGCGCCGTGCCTGCACGGCAGGGAATGCACTTGCCGCAGGACTCGGTCATGCAGAACTCTACAAAGAAGCGCGCCACGTTGACCATGCAGGAGGTATCGTCCATGACGATCATGCCGCCCGAGCCCATGATCGAGCCGACCGCCATGAGGGCGTCGTAGCTTACCCCGAGATCCAGCATCTCGGCTGGAATGCAGCCGCCCGAAGGACCGCCGGTCTGAACCGCCTTGAAGGTATGCCCATCCGGTACGCCGCCGCCGATGACCTCTATGATCTCGCGCAGCTTGATGCCCATCGGGACTTCCACCAGGCCGGTGTTGGTGATCTTGCCGGTGAGGGCGAAGACCTTGGTCCCTTTGCTTCTCTCCGAGCCCATATTGGCGAACCACTTGCCGCCATTGCGAATAATAGGCGCGATGTTGGCGTAGGTCTCCACGTTGTTGAGCAGAGTCGGCTTGCCCCACAGGCCACTAACCGCCGGGTACGGCGGCCTCGTCCTGGGCGTACCGCGCCGGCCCTCGATGGAGGCCAGCAGCGCTGTCTCCTCGCCGCAGACAAAAGCTCCAGCACCCAGCCGGATCTCGACGTCAAAATTGAAAGGCGTGTTGCAGATGTTGTTGCCCAGCAGGCCACGGCGCCGGGCGTCGCGCAGTGCAGTTGTCAGCCGGGCCACCGCCACCGGATACTCGGCCCGGACATAAATGAAGCCTTTGCTGGCGCCCACCGCGTAGGCTGCAATGGCCATGCCCTCGATCACGCGATGCGGGTCGCCTTCCATCACGCTGCGATCCATGAAAGCGCCGGGGTCGCCCTCGTCGCCGTTGCAGACCACGTACTTCAGGTCGCCTCCAGCCTTGGCCACCGTCCCCCACTTCAGCCCGGTGGGATAGCCGCCGCCGCCACGACCCCTGAGGCCGCTTTCGGTGATGCGGTGAATCACGCCGTTGGGCGTCATCTCGGTCAGCGCGGTCAACAGCGCCTTGTAACCGTCGCGGGCAATGTAATCGTCGATCTTTTCCGGATCGATGTGGCCGGCATTCTCCAGCACCACCCGCACCTGCTTATCGAAGTGCTCATTCAAATCGCACTGCAGGTCGGGCACCGTCTCGCCGCCAAGACTGGCTACGATCGCCTCCGCATGGCCGGCATTTACATGGTGATAAAGGGTCTCTTCGGGGTCCACGCGGACCAGCGGCCCGGAAGAACACGGTCCCATGCACCCTGTGCGGCGTACCAGTACCTTCTTGCCGGATTCCTCGGCTGCTTTCTCCAGCGACTCCCGCAAACGATCCGCTCCCTGGCTCATACAGGCCAGGTCCATACAGACATTTACTTCAAAATCGTATTTCGCGTTCTCCTGCGAGACGCTCTTGGCTATCTGTTCGAGCTCTTCGATCGTCATTCGACTGCCCACCTTTCCAGTTGCTCGAGCATTTGCTCAGTGGTCACCTCGCCCATTACCTCGCCATCGCAAAGCACCACGGGCGCGCGGCTGCAGGCGCCTACGCAGCGGGCTGTCAGCAGACTGATCTGGCCGTCCTTGGTGGTCTGCCCATGGGCAATGCCCAGGCGTTTTTCGGCCGCGGCCACCAGCTTGTCGGATCCCTTGATGTAACAGGCCGTGCCGGCGCAGACCGTTGCCGTGTGCTTGCCCGGCGGCTTCAGGCTGAAGTAGTGGTAAAACGTCACCACTCCGTAGGCCTGGCTCAGCGGCACACGCAGGGAGCGGGCTACAAAACGAATCGAGTCGTCGTCCAGGTAGCCGAACGCGGACTGCACTGTGTGGAGTGTTTCAATGAGCGCGTGGCGGGCAAAACCATTCTTGCGCATGGTGCCGTTCACGATCTTCCATCGTTTATCGTCGCTGGGCAGCGGCGGGGGTGTGAATGCAGGCACATATCCTCCCGTTCACAGAACAAGACGCAGCGATTGTGCTGCCGGTCCGGATTCCATGTCTAGACCTCTTTTACGTGTTCGGGGTCCAACTCATCGGTGACAACGGTCACCTGGATTTTAGCGATCTCACTCTGTGGCACGGTTTGAGTGCGTTCGAGTCTGAGAGAGAATTTGACGCTATCCCAGAGGCGGCAAGTGGTCTGAGATTCCGAACAGGAAGATGACGCCAATTATGCAACTGTAGGCGGCGCCGGTCCATGCGATGACGTGGAAAAGATGGGGGTGGTGGTGGCCGCTGGCCCTGAAGGCGCTGCCCATGGTGGCGGTCATCAACGCATTCATCGCCACCAGTCCAATCGCGAAGGCCGCCAGTCCCATCATGCCGCGGGAGGTCCCACCCAGATTGGCAGTAAGGAAAAACAGTGCCAGTTGGCTTGGCGTTTCCGCGCCAATACCATGCAGAACGCCGATGGTAAAGACCGATTTTCCGTTGTACATCCACTGAAAACGCTGGGGTTGCGGGGCTTGCGGGTTCCAACACCGGCGAACCTTCCAGGCCATCCATAGCACCCCGTTGATGGCGATTGCCAATCGGCTCTCAATGCGGCTGTGGCTGTGGCCGTGTGCGTCCTTGCGGAGAATTCCAGCCACCACCCCAATGCCCAGAACGATCAGAGTGAGGCCGATCAGCCGCTCGGTCCAGTGATCCAGGCCTTCGGGAAGACCCATGTGCAACTCCAGGACGGCAATGCCGAGCGCGGCCACCGTGAAGGCGTGGCCGAGAGCGTAGGTCATCCCCAGTCGCAATCCGCTGCGCCAGTTGCGTTGCACGGCGGTAATGTCGGAGATGGCGGCCAGATGGTCGTAGTCAAAGCCGTGCCGCAGCCCCAGCAGCAGGCAGGAGCCGAGCGCGGCATCGAGTTTCCAGTCACCCAGAATAGGTGTCACAGAGCCAAGTATAGTCGAGAATTGGTTTGATTGGTGCGCCGGAGGGCTGGTTGCGCTTACCTGGCCGGAACGACCTGAATATGGTAATCCCTGTAGTCGATGGTGACGGTTGTCCGGCCAAGGAGAACGCTATCGGAAACGGCTCTGGCATGTGTGGCCATGGCAAAGCCGTTCACGTTGACGTAGTGCCGTTCCACATGTGCTGGTCCTGTGAACACGGAAGGACTCTCAGTTGCGGTTCCCTCGATGCGGGCAATCGAGCCGTCCTTGGCGTCTACCCATAGGGTTCCTGCGATCATGTTGGTCGCCTTGCGTCGGGGATTGACAGCCAGCGCGAGGCAGTCGCGGCCATCCAGGCGCTGAATTCCGCCCGGTTTCAGTTGCATATCGTAATTGGCGGATGTGAACCAGGAATGTTCCCGGACGCCGGGAAGATTGATGGTCTTCTCATTGTCGAGGAGCGTAGCCAGAACGTGCTTTCTAATGAATGCGGAGCCGGATTCCGAGAGGATCGTATAATCCTTGCCGAAGTCTTTCCGATAGAGGGTCCTCACTGTCATCTCAGCCGCGGGATGGGTCTCGTCCCCTCCTCGGTAAACGGCATAGTGCTCCGTAACCGTGTAAGACGCGACGTGATCCACCCTGTTTTTGACGGCCGCATCGACGCGCTGAATGACCGATGCGGGGTCAAGCTGCTGAGACGCAAGACCGACCGCTCCCAGGCAGGCAAAGAGCATCGCCGCAATCGTTCGTTCCAGACCAACTCTTGGAAAACTCATTCTGCCGGCTTCTCCCGTCTTTTCCGCTTCTCCAGATTAAACTCTCTGGGTTTACTGTCTCGGGCTGCTGGTCTCGTGGAGCAATGCGCTATGCTGGTTTCCGGTGAGAGGCTTTCCTTTGACTGACAAGACTCAACCGAAACAAGACCCTGGCGAAGTGCTGCTCCGGAGGCAAGTTCTGGTCCGCGGAGTGGTGCAGGGCGTTGGGTTCCGGCCGTTTATCTACAGGCTTGCCCAAGAGGAAGGCCTGGCGGGGTTTATCGGCAACGATACCGGAGGGGTCACGATCGAGATCGAGGGACCTGACGTGCGAGTCGCCGCGTTTCTCGCCCGTCTGCGCACTCAGGCGCCGCCCTTGGCGCGCATCGACACGGTCGCGGTGCGTGAGTTGCCCCTGGCCGGGGAGGCGGAGTTTCGGATTGTCTCCAGTCATGCGATGGGCCGGGTGAACACCGGGATTCCGGCGGATACGGCCACCTGCCCGGATTGCCTGCGGGAGTTGCTGGCCCCCCAGGACCGCCGCTACCGCTATCCGTTTCTGAACTGCACCAACTGTGGGCCACGGTTCACCATCACGCGCCGGATTCCCTACGACCGGCCTCAGACCTCCATGGCGAAGTTTCCCATGTGCCCGGCTTGTCAACGGGAGTACGACGATCCCACAAACCGGCGCTTCCATGCGCAGCCGAATGCATGTTGGGAATGTGGTCCGAGAGTCTGGCTGGTGGGAGCTGATGGCGCGGAGATTGCCACCGACGATGCCGTTGCCGCTTGCATCGCCCGTCTGGCCGCAGGCGAAATCATAGCCATCAAAGGAATTGGCGGTTTTCATCTGAGCGTGGATGCAACGAACGAGGCTGCGGTGATGCGCCTTCGCGCGCGCAAGCGCCGCTACGGCAAGCCGCTGGCGGTGATGGTGCGCGATCTCGATGCAGCGCGGGCGGTGTGCGTGCTGACATCTGAAGAAGAGGCGCTGCTCTTGACGGCTGCGCGGCCGATTGTGCTGGCGCGCCGGCGCGAGAGCTGCGGCATTGCAGACGGCGTTGCACCCGGGATTCCATGGCTCGGCGTCTTTTTGCCATACGCTCCACTGCAACACCTGCTCTTTGCAGATCACGATTCGACGAAGACAGGCGTGCGGGCGCTTGTAATGACCTCCGCCAACCTCAGCGAAGAGCCGATTGCCATCGATAACGAAGAAGCGCGTGCGCGCCTGGGCGGAATCGCCGATGCCTTCCTGATGCACGACCGCGAAATCTTGCAGCGCTGCGACGACTCAGTTGCCGCCGTTGTGGACGGAGCGCAGCAACTGGTCCGGCGAGCTCGGGGCTTTGTGCCGCTGGGAGCTCCGCTGCCGTTCGATGCGTCGCCGCTGCTGGCCGTCGGCGGGCACTTGAAAAACGTCTTTGCGCTGGCTCGCGGACTGTTTGCCTACCAAAGCCAGCACTTGGGCGATCTGGAGAACCTGATGGGGATCAAGTTCTTCGAGGAATCGTTGGATCATTTGATGCGTACCTTCGAGATTGAGCCGCAGACGGTGGTGCATGACATGCACCCCGGTTACCTGTCGACGGGGTGGGCCAAGAAGTGGGCGCAAGAGCGCGGCTTGCCGCTGATTGCCGTGCAGCATCATCATGCGCACGTGGCTGGCTGCATGGCTGAGCATGGAGTGAAGGACTCGGTGATCGGACTTGCGCTGGATGGCACCGGCTACGGGAGCGATGGAAAGATTTGGGGTGGGGAAGTGCTGATTGTACGGCCGGAGGGCTTTCAGCGGTTTGCGCATCTGAAGTATGTCCCCATGCCGGGCGGAGAGGCGGCCATCCGGGAGCCGTGGCGCATGGCGCTAGCGCATCTGCGCTCGGCGGGCTTCGATGTTGGCTCAAGCGAGACACTGGCCCTCATGGGAGCGACAGATCAAGATGCTCGTGTGCTGGTAAGGATGATAGAGAGGGGCGTGAATGTTCCGTTCACCTCGAGCCTTGGAAGGCTTTTCGACGCGGCGGCCGCGGTCGTGCTGGGACGGCGAGTTGTGGACTACGAAGCGCAGGCGGCGATTGAGCTTGAAGGCGTCGCCATCGATGAACCGGACGATGAGCCGGGTTATGCAATGGAGACTATTGGCGGGGACTGGATAGCGCGCGAGCCGGTGCGGATGAATGCCGGTCCGCTGTGGCGCGGACTGGTAGAGGACGTGCGAGCCGGCGTGAGCAAGGCGCGGATTGCGGCGCGGTTTCATGCCGGGGTGGCGGAGGGCTTTGTGCAAGCGGCGGTACTGGCGCGGACTGCGTCAGGTGTGAGCCGCGTGGCGCTGAGCGGCGGCTGCATGCACAACCGGCGGCTGGCGCGGCTATTGCGCGCGAAGTTAGAGATAGAAGGTTTTGAGGTCTTTCAGCATCGCCGTGTCAGCCCTGGGGATGGCGGACTGAGCTATGGCCAGGTTGTGGTGGCTGCAGCGATGCTGAATAAGTAGAAGTTAGCTGGAAAGATGAACCAACTGTTGCGCTTCCTCGCGCGGGCCGAGGATGGAGATGCGTGGGATGCGGCCGCGCACCATCGCCACTTCGTCGCAGCGGTGCAGGCGCGGGCAGTTCTGGCAGTCCTTGAAGACCTTGTCGGGCAGCTCGGCCTTGTCTTCAACGGTGCGGAAGCCGTACTTGAAGAAGAAGTCCGAGATGCGGGTGAAGAGGCATATGGATTGGATGCCGTGCTCTTCGGCCTCGTCGATAAGCGCGGCGAGAATGCGGCCGCCCGCGCCCTTGCCCTTTGCGGCCGGTCTGACCACGATAGAGCGCACTTCGCAGAGATGCGGCCCGTAAAAGTGAAGCGCGCCGCAGCCCAGAAAGACGCCGCCATCCGACTCTGCGACGGTGAAGTCGCGAATGTTCTCACATATCTCCGCAAAGGCGCGCCGCAACAGCGTGCCGTCCGTTGAAAGTGAGTTCACCAGGTCGTAGACGTTGGAGGCGTCCTTGAGCAGGGCCTTACGCACCAGCATGAAGTGCCTCCTGAGTTTTGACGTTTGCAACGAGTGTGGCGATGCGCTCAGACGCCGAGGACAGTGCTTCTCGCACACGCTCACGCGCGGTGCCGCCAACTACGTCGTGGCAGTCGAGCGTGGCTTGCAAAGTGACGGCGGTGAAGAAGTCTTCCCCGAACTCTTCGCCAAACTGGCGCAGTTCATCGAGAGAGAGATCGCCCAGCTCGACGCCCTTTTCAATGGCGAATCGCACGGCATTGCCGATCTTTTCGTGCGCAGTGCGGAAGGGAATGCCCTTGTGCACGAGATACGTGGCCGCGGCCATGGCATTCAAGTAGCCCGACTGCGCAGCCTCATTCATGCGCTCGCGATTGAATTGAAGCGCAGCAGTAAATCGTGCCACGAGGGCGAGCATCTGTGGCACAAAGCTGACTGAAAAGGCCGGCTCCTGGGTCTCCTGCATGTCCTTATTGTAGGACAAAGGCAGGCCTTTGAGTTGCAGCGTGACTGCTTCAGCCGCTCCATGGATGCGGCCCACCTTGGCGCGAATCAGCTCAGTGAGGTCGGGGTTCTTCTTTTGAGGCATGGCGCTGGAGCCCGTAGAAAAGGCCTCGGGCAGCGTGACAAAGCCAAACTCCGCGGTGGCGAATAGCGTGATTTCCTCGGCAAAGCGGCTCAGATGCAGGCCGGTAAAAGTGAGTGCCTGCAGATATTCCAAAACAAAATCGCGATCGCTGGTGGCGTCCATGGAATTTCTTGTAGGCGCGGTGAAACCCAACTCGTTGGCGGCGAGCTTGCGGTCGAGGGCGAGCGTTGCACCAGCTACGGCGCCTGAACCCAGTGGACAGAAGTTGAGCCGTGCGGCACAGTCGTGCAGACGCGTTGAATCGCGCAGAGCCATCTCAACATACGCCAGCAGCCAATGGGCAACCAGCACCGGTTCAGCCCGCTGCAAGTGGGTGTAGCTGGGCATTACCGAGTCGCCGGCGACGCGAGCCTGCTCGACCAGCGCATTGGCCCATGCGGCCAGGGACTGCAACACGAGGCTGATCTGTTTGCGGACGTAGAGGCGGAGATCGGTAGCAATCTGCTCATTGCGGCTGCGGCCGGTGTGCAACTTGAGCCCCAGCGAACCAATGCGCTCGACCAGCTTCATCTCGACAAAATGATGGATGTCTTCGGCCGTGGCGTGATCGCGTACCAGCGCTTTGCCCACCTCCGATGCATGCTCGGTGGCAATCGCGTCAAGCGCTTCGCGGAGCTTCGCTGTCTCATCCTTCGTGAGCACACCGGCCGCTGCAAGAGCGGTTGCGTGCGCCTTGCTGGCGGCTATCTCTTCATGGAGAAGCTGCCAGTCAAAGACGATGGAACGCTGCCACGCTTCAAACGCTGCATCCAGCGGCTCACGAAAACGGCCGGACCACATCTTCACGGGTTGTTGTTCGTTCGACATTGATTTAGGCATACCTCAGACTATTCCTTGTCATTATTTCTTGTCGGGGGCGCTGCTCAACAGAGGCATTTCGTCGCCTGTACTGAGGGTGAGGAGGCCGGATGCGGCGTAGGTCAGCAGCTTATCGCGGGTGTCGGTGATGTCGAGATTGCGCATGGTGAGCTGGCCGATGCGGTCACGCGGGGAGAAGGTGGACTCGGTCTTCTCCATGCTGAGTCGCTCGGGATGGAATGTGAGGTTCGGCGACTCAGTGTTGAGGATCGAGTAGTCGTTGCCGCGGCGCAGCTCAAGGGTGACTTCGCCCGTGATGGGCTTGGCCACCCAGCGCTGGGCGGATTCGCGCAGCATGATGGACTGGGAGTCGAACCAGCGGCCCTGGTAGAGCAGGCGGCCGAGCTTGCGGCCATTGTCGCGGTACTGCTCGATGGTGTCCTCGTTGTGAATGCCGGTGACGAGCCGCTCGTAAGCGATGTAGAGAAGAGCGAGTCCGGGAGCTTCGTAGATACCGCGGCTCTTGGCTTCGATGATCCGATTCTCGATTTGATCGGACATGCCGAGGCCGTGCCGTCCGCCGATGCGGTTGGCTTCGAGAAGCAGTTCGACGGGGTCGTCGAAGCGGCGGCCATTGAGAGCAACGGGGAAGCCTTCTTCAAAGCGTACTGTGATCTCTTCGCGCTTGACTTCGACATCGTCGCGCCAGAAGGCCACGCCCATGATGGGAACGACGATCTTGATGGAGGAAGAGAGATACTCCAGGTCCTTTGCCTCGTGGGTTGCGCCGAGCAGGTTCGAGTCGGTGGAATAGGCCTTCTCGGATGACATCTTGTAAGCGAAGCCGTGGCTTTGCATATACGCGGACATTTCGGCGCGGCCGCCGAGTTCGTCGATGAAAGCGGCGTCGAGCCAGGGCTTGTAGATCTTGAGATCAGGATTGACGAGCAGTCCGTAGCGGTAGAAGCGCTCGATGTCATTGCCCTTGTAGGTGGAGCCGTCGCCCCAGATGTGGACGTCGTCCTCCTTCATGGCGGCGACGAGCATGGTGCCGGTGACGGCGCGGCCAATGGGAGTTGTATTGAAGTAGGGAACGCCGGCGGTGGTGATGTGGAAGGCGCCGGCCTGCAGCGCGGCGATGCCTTCGCGCACGAGCGGACCGCGACAGTCGATGAGACGGGCCTTTTCAGCCCCATACTCCAGGGCCGCGCGCGGGATGGCGTCGTAGTCGGTTTCGTCGGGCTGGCCCAGGTTCGCCGTGTAGGCGTAGGGGATCGCGCCCTTCTGCTTCATCCAGTGCAGGGCGGCGGAGGTGTCGAGTCCGCCGGAGAAGGCAATGCCGACTTTCTGGCCGAGGGGCAGGGATTCAAGGATTACGGACATGCTTGGGAACCTCTGATCAAGTCGTTGTTTTGAAAGGGCACGGCTTCAGCCGTGCCGCCAATACAAGTTAAATCAACCGGGGCTTTAGCCCCTGTGGAACGGTTGCCTCAATCTGCTGGCGGATCGTGTTTCGCCAGCATGGCATAGAGATCGACATATTTCATCGATTTCAACGGAGCCGAATGTTCATACCTAGCTAATTCCTTCGATTTCTCCCAGAGTACGAACCATCGCATTTGGGCCAACGACCACCCACCGCAAAATGTAATACGAAATTTACCCCCTTCCGGACATCCTTCAGAATGGATCTGAGCTATCTGTATCAAGAGATCTGGCCCGTCGATAATTGGTTGCCGGTCCTCTTTCTTGCTGTAGCCAATTTCCGGAATAGGCCAGAAATTACCATCTAAATCCTGGGAGTAAATCAGGCTATGTTGCTTGATGCGATGTGCAAACTCTAAAACTTCGACGAATTGTTCCTTCGTGACCGGCTTCATAAGGGTTCGCATTCACTCACCCTCAGGGGCTAAAGCCCGAACTTCAATATGCGTTTTCTGCGGCACGGCTAAAGCCGTGCCCTTTCAAAACAGCGTCTCAATCACGGAGCTAGAGGCTAGAAGCTAGCAGCCAAAAGCTCCCACGTTCGCCAGACCGCCGAGCAGAAGCAGCAGCAGCGCTTTCTGCGCGTGCAGACGGTTTTCCGCCTGGTCGAAGACGATCGACTGCGGGCTGTCGATTACGGCGTCGGTGACCTCGGCGTTGCGGCGCGCGGGCAGGCAATGCATGAAGACCGCGTGCGGCGCTGCTTTTTGCATCAATGCTTCGTTCACCTGGAAGGGCCGGAAGATTGGCTCGCGCTTGGTGGATTCGTGCTCGAAGCCCATGCTGACGCACACGTCGGTGTAGATTGCGTCCGCCCCTTCGGCAGCCGCTTGCGGGTCCTGCAGCAGGCGCAGTTCGCAGTTATTGTTTTGTGCAATCTCTCGCGCCAGGGTGACGATCTCGATGTCCGGCGAGTAGCCGCGGGGCGTGGCCACCGTGACGTTTGCGCCCAGTTGCGCACCAGTCAGCATCAGCGAGTGGCAGACATTGTTGCCGTCGCCCACATAGGTAAAGTTGAGTCCAGCCGCGGTGCCGAAGTGCTCATCGAGAGTCATGAAGTCGGCCAGAGCCTGGCAGGGATGCTCGAAGTCGGAGAGGGCATTGATAACCGGCACCCGCGCGTTGGCGGCCATCTCGGTGATGGTGTCGTGCGCGTAGGTGCGCAGCACGATCACGTCCACCCAGCGTTCCACGTTGCGCGCCACGTCGGCAATCGACTCGCGCTCGCCGAGCGGGGAGTTGGTCTGATCGACGAAGATCGCGTTGCCACCCATGGTGTTGATGCCTGCCTCGAAGCTGAGACGCGTGCGCAGGCTGGCCTTCTCGAACATCAGCACCATCTGCTTGGAGTCCAGCGCATGGCGGTACTCACGGGGATTGCGCTTGACATCGTGGCCGAGCTTGAGAATCGCACGCACTTCGGCGCTGGAAAGATCGGCGACGGAGCACAAGTCCTCGCCGGCAAGCCGCGCGGCGGCGGCAAGAATATCGGGATCTTTCTCAACGGAAATCGCCGGTTCCCGGCGTTCAAGGGTTGCCTTGCTAGACATGGTGTAGTCCTCCTGCGGATGGAACTGCTGCGTTCGCGGTGGCATGTTCGGTGAAGATTTCGTCCAGCGCCGCAATGGCGGTGTCCACGTGAGAGCGTTCGAGAATATACGGCGGCAGGAAGCGCAGCACCGTGTCGCTGGTGCAGTTGATGAGAATGTGCCGCTTGAGCATCTCGGCGACGGCGAGCTTGGCCAGTTCGGCGGAGTCGAGTTCGGCTGCAACCATCAGTCCCTTGCCGCGCACATCGATGATGGCTTCATGACGCGTGGCCAAGGCGCGGAATTGTTCCTGAAAGTAGTTGCCGACCTCTGTAACATGGGCCAGCAGATTCTTGCTTTCAATGTGATCGATGACCGCGCAGGCCACGGCGCAGGCCACGGGTCCTCCTCCAAAGGTGGTGCCGTGCATGCCTGCGTGGAAGGAGCGCGCAACCTCTTCCGTACAGAGGACCGCGCCCATGGGAAGGCCTCCTGCCAGCGGCTTGGCCAGTGTGGTCACATCGGGTTGAACGTTGTAATGCTGGTAGGCGCACCACTTGCCCGTGCGGCCCATGCCGCACTGAATCTCATCGGCGATCAGCAAAGCTCCTGTCGAACTGGCCAGTGCGCGTGCCTCGGCCATGAACTCCTGTGTGAGTGGACGCACGCCGCCTTCGCCCTGGATTGCTTCGACCAGGATGGCGCAAACTTCATTCGAGAATTTGGCGCGCAGGTCTGCAATGTCGTTGAACTTCACGAATTCGACGCCGGGAACTGCGGGGCCGAAGGGCTCGCGGTACTTCGCTTTGTAAGTGGTGGACATTGCGCCAAAGGTTCGGCCGTGAAAGCTCTGATCGAGGGCGAGAAACTTAGTGCCGATCTGCTTGCCTTCGTCGCGCAGCAAGCCTGCATGAGCCCGTGCCAGCTTAAGCGCTGCCTCCCAGGCTTCCGTGCCGGAGTTGCAGAAGAAGGCGCGGTCAAGACCGGTGCGCTCGGTGAGGCGCAGCGCAAGCTCCGCCTGGCCCTCGTGATAGTAGAGGTTTGAGGTGTGAATAAGCGCGCGGCTTTGTTTGGCGATTGCCTCCACAATGACCGGATGGCCATAGCCGAGAGCATTGACGCCAATGCCGCTCAGCAGGTCGAGATAGCGGCCGCCCTGCTCGTCGATAATGTGCACTCCCTCGCCGCCCACGAAGAGGATAGGGTTACGGTCATAAGTGGAAAGCAGCAACCGCTCCTCTGCGGCGCGAATTTGATCGAGTTTTGTCAATTTCATTTCTCCTCAGGCAACCATCACTTCGGTGCCTTGGGCTACGCGGGAACTGCACAGGTCTGGAAGCAATCCGGCAGCTTCGGCGGGCAGAATTCTAACGCGCTTGACGCCGTTCAAAAGAGCCTCGCGGCAGGCACCCAGTTTAGGCAACATGCCGCCGGAGATGACTGCGCTTTTGGCCATCTCGGCAATCTGGTCGATGGAGAGCCATCGGAGCACCACGCCGTTTGCGCCCTTGACGCCAGGCACGTCGGTTAGAAAAACCAGCGCGTCGGCGCGGCAGGCGATGGCGCAGGCCGCGGCCATTTCGTCGGCATTAACGTTGTAGTATTCGCCGTCGAATCCGAGAGCCATCGACGAGAGCACGGGCACGCCGTTCAACTGCCAGATGGCGTCGAGCCAGCGCGGATCGCTCGATGCGATTTCGCCCACATAGCCGAGGTCTGGCGCAGTGCGCTTCTTGCGGGCGCGGAAGATCAGGCCGTCGCCGCCGGAAAGACCCACAGCAGGGACGCCCAGCGCGCCCAGGCCGGCTACCAGCCCTTTGTTCACCTTTCCGGCCAGAACCATCAATGCCACGTCGCGGGTTTCGGCGTCAGTGACGCGAAGCCCGTTGATGAACTCGCTCTGCTTGCCGAGCGCCTTGAGCATGCGCGTCAACTGCACGCCGCCGCCATGGACCACGGCAACCTGATGGCCGTCGCGCACCAGTTCCGCGATGGCGCGGGTGCAACCTTCCAGAAGCGACGGAGTTTCAAGGCCAGCTCCACCCAACTTGACGACGTACTTCATTCGAGACCTTCCCCTTCGGGCCAGCCGAGCATGACGTTCAGATTCTGCACAGCCTGACCGGACGCGCCCTTCAGCAAGTTGTCCAGGCAACTGACGACCACTGCGCGGCGCCCGTCTGCGGCAAGTTGGAAGCCGATATCGGCATAGCAGGTGCGTACGGAGTATTGAATCTGAGGCAGCACCTTGTCGTACAGCCGGACCATCGGGCTCCCGGCGAAGAACTTATGGTAAACCTGCGTCACGCTCTCCCTGGTCTGCGGTTCACGAAAGTGAATATAAATGGTGGAGAGGATTCCGCGCGGAATGGGCAGCAGATGCGGAGTGAATATGATCTCGCTCTGGGCCAGGCCGATCTGTTCCAGCAATTCTCCGGTGTGACGATGGGTAAAGGCGCCATAGGCGGAGAGATTGTCTGCCGCATACATGTAATGGGTCTTTGCAGTCGGGGCCTTGCCCGCGCCGCTCACGCCGCTCTTTGCGTCGGCGACGATGCCATGCGTCAGGTCCAGCAGTCCCGCTTCCACCAGGGGGCGCAGAGGCAGAATGATCGAGGTCGCGTAACAGCCTGGATTGGCAATAAGATGTGCGCCGGCTATTTGAGATCGATGCAACTCCGGCATCCCGTAGATGGCCTGTGCCTGGGTTGCCGCGGCCAGTTCGGCGTAGTCGTCTTCGAAGGCATAGACGGCGCGGTTCGTCGCTTCGTTGAGCCGCCAAGCCCCGCTCAGGTCGATGACGCGCAGGCCATGTGCCAGCGCCTGAGGCACCCATTCCCGCGACTGCTCGTGCGGCGTGGCGAGGAACAGCACTTCGACGCCCCGGCTCAAGAGCAGTTCCCATGAAAATGGTTCCTGCTTCAGTGTTCCGTTGCCGTTGCTGTCAGCCAATTGCGGATGAATCTCGCCGAGAGGCACGCCGCCCCGCGCAACGTCTCTCTCGTCCACGCGCCCGGCAAAGACAGGGGGCTTGCTCTTCAGGCGAGGATGGCGCAGCAACAGCCTGGCCAACTCTGCGCCCGCATACCCTGTAACTCCCACTACTGCTGTCTGCACTGTTTCGTTCATGACTCCAGCATCGCCCTCAAACGCGATTCCACTTCGTTTGCCCTGCGAACGTCCGGGCAGATCACCAGCACTGTATCGTCGCCGGCAAGGGTGCCCACAACGTCGCTCCAGCCCTCACGGTCCAAGGCCGCGGCCAACGGTTGGGCCCCGCCGGTTACCGTGGCCACCACGACCTGATTCATTGCCTGCCGCACACGCAGGCCAAAGCCTTCCAGCATCTCCGCCAGCGAAGGGGGGCTGTTGTCCTCGACTGCTCCATTGCCGCTGGACAGGGAGTAGCCGCCTGGGCCCTTGGAGAGGCGCAGTTCGTGAATGTCGCGCGAGAGCGTGGCCTGGGTTACCGCAAAGCCGCGGCGGCGCAGTTTGCGCCGCAACTCGTCCTGGTTGGCCACCAGATTGTGGGTTACCAGTTCTCGAATTGCATTGTGCCGTAGAGACTTCATCAGCCGTTCCCGGAAGAATTAGCAGCGTTGCTCGCAGTGGAGAGGCCGCACACGTATAAATATACATCATGGATGCATAAGTATGCAATGGCGCGTCGGCCACATTCCAAAAAATGCAGCGCGGAGAGATTCCGTGAGACCGCGGCCGCTCTGCGCTGATAAACTCTCCAAGGATCGCGGTTGACGAATCACCCCGTGACCCCATCGGTTGAAAATGACACAGACCACTCCACTCTCCACCATCAATGACCTGTTTCGCCGCGTCTCCGCGGCCGCCAATTCCCGCGCCGTGCTCTGGCAGGACGAGTTTGGCCAGTGGCAACCCATTTCCTCAGACCAGATCTACCAGCGCGTCCGCGCTCTCTCTGAGACTTTTCTCGGCTGGGGCGCGCAAAAGGGCGATCGCATTGCTCTCATTGCCGAAAACCGCTGGGAGTGGGCCGTCACCGACTTTGCCACGCTGGCCATCGGCGCCGCGAATGTGCCCATCTACCCCACTCTGACCGGCGAACAAATCGCTGTGCTGGTTCAGGATGCCGGCTGCAGGATTGCCGTCGTCTCCACCCGCCAGCAGTTCGACAAGCTGAATGCGGTGCGCGGTCAGACCTCTCTCGAGCGGATCCTCATCATGGACTCTGCGGTGGTGCCTGAAGGGGCTGTGGCCTTCAGCGAGGTGATGGCCGGCGCCGATGCCCGGGGCGTTGAACGCGACCCGGTCTTCGATGCGCTGGTTCGCTCGATCGAGCCCAAGGACGTGGCTACGCTGATTTACACCTCTGGAACCACTGGCGAGCCCAAAGGCGTCATGCTCACGCACGGCAATATTGCTTCGAATCAGAGCGTTGCGGCTGCCGACTTCAACTTCGACTCGTCGGACGCCTGCATCTCCTTCCTGCCTCTGTCTCACATTACCGCCCGTGCGCTGGATTACGTAATGTATACCTACGGAGCGCAGGTGGCGTATTGCTCCAAGTTCGACAAGCTGCCCGAGGCCATGCGTGAAATCCGGCCCACGGTCTTTGTGGGCGTGCCGCGAGTCTTTGAGAAGATCCGAGAAGAAGTGGAACGGCGGGTGGCCCTGTCGCCGGTTAAAAGACGCCTCCTCGCCTGGGCTGTGGGAGTGGGAACTGGCCACCGTGATACGGTTTATGGCGGTTGCCGTCCTTCTTCGCCGCTATGGAAGCTGGCCGACAAACTGGCGTATTCGAAGGTGCGCGAAGCCTTCGGCGGCCGGGTAAAGGTTTTTGTCTCTGGCGGCGCGCCGCTGGGCATCGACACGGCGAAGTGGTTTGCCTCGGTGGGAATCGCCCTTTGGGAGGGCTATGGGCTGACGGAGACTTCGCCTCTGATCGCCCTCAACACGCCTCTTACCCACCGCATGGGCGCAGCAGGCATGCCGCTGCCCAATCTCGAAACAAAGCTGGCCGAAGATGGCGAGTTGCTGGTCCGTGGTCCGTCGGTCTTTTCGGGCTATTGGCAGAAGCCGCAGACGACCGCAGAGGCCTTCGACCAGGAAGGCTGGTTCCACACGGGCGACATAGGCCGGTTTGACGCGGATGGATTCCTTTTCATCACCGACCGCAAGAAGGAGCTGCTGAAGACCTCGGGCGGCAAGATGGTGGCTCCTCAGCCGATTGAAAACAAGCTCAAGAATAGCCACCTGGTGGCGCAGGCCGCGCTTGTAGGCGACCGGCACAAGTTCATCTCGGTGATCGTCTCGCCGAATTTCACGGCGCTGGAGGAGTGGGCCCATCACCACGGCATCGAGGCAAAAGACCGTGCCGAGTTGGTGGCTGACAGCCGTGTGCTGGCGCTTTACGCCGAAATCGTTCGGGAGGTGAACGGCAGTCTGGCCAACTTTGAGAGCCTGAAGCGATTCCGCGTGGTGGCCGACGAATGGTCGGAGGCGTCCGGCGAACTGACTCCCTCGATGAAACTCAAGCGGCGCGTGATTACGAGCCGCTACGCGGCGCTGATCGATGCAATCTACGAGGACGAAGCAACCGCACGCGGCGAATAGGAAAGGTCAACCCTCGTCCCAGCTCTTTGCCATAGTGTGCGCGCTTGTCCCAGAGAATATGCAGCCGGCTGAAGAACGGCGCGCCACCGGCGCCCACAGCCAGCAGAGCGCCGAAGAAGATGATTGCATCGATGTTGAGCCGCCCGGCATCCGACCAGTAAGCGTCGGGTTCCAGGTCCAGCCAAATGGAAAACTCGTCCAGGGTCAGCGCGGCGCCAACACCGAAGCCGACCGACATCAGGCGGCTGAAGAAGATCGACATTGGCGAGTGGGACCGTCCCAGGTCGAGCAGCCAGCCGTATCCTACCAGCAGCAAAATCAAAATTCCCCAGACAAGGTGGTGAATATGCGTTCCATGGATCACTACCCACTGAAATCGTCCCTCATGATTCACGATCCGGTGGACGAGGATTCGAACCCCCACAAATGTGAACAGGAAGGAGACCGAAGCGAGGAACATGCGCCGCCGCGGACGGTCGGGGATGGTGGAACGGACCAGGAATCCCAACCGCGTCAACTGCAGAAGGATCAATAAGACGACAACGACCAGGCTGGCGAAGGCCAGCAGTAAGAGCGCACCAGTTCCGGGCATACCCTATTGAATCATTCCCCGGCCCTCTCAACAAGAGAAAGTGGCTCGGATGAGCGTGAGCGCGGTCACGAATTGTCTTTACAGCCGTGGAGTAAACTGGATAAGGCGTCGAGAGCGGCGATCTTCGCTCCAGACCCACAATTCAGGGACATATTCCCGGCCCGGCTTTCAATGCCGCGCCTTCGATGAGGAGATTTTTACATGCGAGTTGCTTTGTTGACCGGCGGCGGCGACTGCCCCGGACTGAATGCTGTGATCTACGCGGCAGTGCGGAAGGGCATCAACCACTATGGCGATGAGTTCATCGGCTTTCTCAATGGCTGGCGCGGCGTGCTGGACAACAACTTCATTCCCCTCACCCTGGAGGCCATTGACGGCATCCAGTTGAAGGGTGGCACCATCCTGCACTCTTCGCGCACCAACGTGAAGAAGATCCCCGGCGGCATTGAAAAGGTTCAGGAAGTTCTGAAGGCCAACAAGATTGACGCTCTGATCGCCCTGGGCGGCGACGATACGCAGTCGGTAACGCTGTTCCTGAGCGAGCACGGCGTGCCCAGCGTGGGAGTTCCCAAGACCATCGATAACGACATCAACGGCACCGACACGACGTTCGGGTTCGACACCGCCGTCATGATCGCCACCGAGGCCATCGACCGCATCCACACCACTGCCGATTCACACAATCGCGTGATCGTTGTGGAAGTGATGGGCCGTGATGCCGGCTGGATCGCCTATGCCTCCGGCGTGGCCGGCGGCGCCCACGTGATTCTGGTTCCCGAAAAGGACATCGACATCGACCACGTCTGCGCGTTGCTTAAGTACAACTATGACCACGGCAAGCACTACGGCGTGGTGGTAGTGGCCGAGGGTTGCCATCTGCCCGCAGTGGGCCAGGTGCTGGGCGACGCCAAGACAGACTCCTTCGGTCATGCGCGCCTGTCGGGCATCGGCGAGGCTCTCTCCAAGCTGATCGAAGAGAAGACAGGCTTTGAAACCCGCTCGGTCAATCTGGGCCACACCCAGCGCGGCGGCGTTCCCACCGCCTTCGACCGCACCTTGGGCCAGCGCTACGGTCTGCACGCCATCGACATGGTCCACGACAAGAAGTGGGGCCGTATCGCGGTGCTCAAAGGCCTCGACATCACAGACATCACCATCAAGGAAGCCATCGCGACAAATCGGCGCTTGGACCAGCGTTTCTTCGACGTTATTGCGGACCTTGAAGCGAAGGTCTAGCTCACCCTCCCCCTCCTGTTTGTTGATATGCAAAAAGCCATCCTCATTGCGAGGATGGCTTTTTGCTTGAGGACTGCCGTAAAGTGGGGCTGTGCTCTATCGACTCTATACTCCGCGAGATTTTGGTCCGCTCTACGCAATCGAGGAGGCCTGCTTTACGCCGCCCGATCGTTTTGGGCGCAGGTATATGCAACAGTTGGTCAATCGCTCCGATGCAGCGACGTGGATTGCGGAAGAGGATGGGGAGATGGCCGGGTTTGCCATTGTCGAGTGGACTGAGCAGCCCGGCGGAGCCGAGGCCTACCTTCAAACCATTGAAGTTGTTCGGGATCGCCGCGGACAGGGCGTAGGCGGCGAGTTGTTGCGTCGCGTCGAGGGTTCGGCGAGCGACGCGGACGCTGGGGTGCTCTGGCTGCACGTGGAAGCGGGGAATAGCGGCGCTATCCAGATGTACGAGGCGAGCGGTTACCTCTTTGAAGGCGGAGAAGAAAACTACTATGGGCCAGGCCGTGCCGCGCTGATTTATGCAAAACCCCTTGCACCGCGGCAACCAAGCCGGGGCAAGGGGTTTTGCGATCGGACGCCGGCCGGAGCCCGATCGCAAGGGTGTTAGTTGGCGCTGGTTCCCCAGATGATGCCCCGGCCGTTGGTGCCGATATACACCGTTCCGAAGGTGCGCATGTCGCCGGTGAGACTGTTGACTCCGCCGCCCCACTGGTGTGCGCTGTCGTTGATCTGAGTCCAGGTAACGCCGTCATTCATTGAGCGGTAGAGTTCGCTTACGCTGCCGTTGTTGAGGGTTCCGTACAGGTAGAGGGTCAGATTGCTGGAACCTGTGGCTGCCTTGCCGAACGACAGGTAGTTCGCGGAGGACACCCCGGAGACTGCGGTCAGCACAGGAGCGGTGGCGGTGCCCGTGTTGTGGTAGAGACCACTCCCTGACGCCAGCCAGAGGTCGCCCTGAGCGTCGGGCAGGATGACTAGACAGCCGGTTTGGGAATTGTAGTTGGTCGGAAGGTTGCTTTGAGCCACAGTCCAGGTCTGTCCCTGATTTGTGCTGATGTAGAGCGTGCCTGCGGCAAAGCCGTAAAAAACTCCAGCCGCGACGCGATCGCTCACAACCTGTGTCGGTACGGTATTCCCATTGGATATCCAACTCACCGGAAGGCCCGTGCTGGCGGACCAAGTTTTGCCGAGGTTGGTGGAGTACCACGGTGAAGCAGTGTTCAGCGGCGTCCACACAATCGAGGAGCCGTCCGGCGCAATCGCGATGCTGCCCCCACCAGAGGCGGCGCCGGTGTTTTTGGATGTCCAGGTAGGATTCCCGGAAAAACCTGTCCAGGTCAGGCCGCCATTCGTGGAGATGGTGCCCCACGGGGTATTGCTGGCCCCACCCGAGTTCGAGGCTGCGTTTCCTTGGGTAGAGCGGACCACGGTGGTGGGCGTGTTCTGCTCGAAGTCCATATCCGATGGGTAGTAGCGTGGATTCGAGTACATCCCCTGCGCGGGTGAGACGGTCAGGTTCGTATGTGCGAATCCGTAAATGTCTCCCATGCCGCTGAGCAGGATCGTATTGCCGGAGGGCGGTGCAATTGCCATGCCCAATGAAGCTTCTTCCAGGCCGTTGGCTCCGACGCTCCAATCGACGGTTTGGCTGGCGTCGGCATTGGTCAGGTCGGTTGTAGACCAGATGGTTGCGCCGGTGCCATACATCGCATGATCAGAGTTGAATGGGTCGATCACGATGCTGCCCACCCAGTTGCCGCTGCCGACGTTGGAAACACTTCCGCTCCCAAAAGTCAGGTAGGGTGAGAGGCTAGCGTCGTGAATGCCTCCCTTGGCCGAAACATCGATCCATGTGCCGCCGTCATTGGTCGAGCGGTAGATTGTGTCGCCAGGCCACCAATCGTCGATGCTGGCCAGCAGCAGTACGCCCGCGTGACTGGGATCTGCCGCGATGCCGCCGTAACCGGCATCGGCGGTGGTGCTGCCATTCTGATTTGGGGGAATGGTGATTTGTCTCCAGGTTCCAGAAGTCCAATTTGAACCTGGGGTGAATTCCCAAAGCTGGCTGGCGCTGATGCCGTTGGGGCCTGCTCCGTCCGCATAAAGCACATAGAGATTGCCGTTGGGGCCAAGAATCGCATGGAGCGGAGCCATCGGGTCGGATGCCGTTGCAAACGATGGCTGTCCAGCAACAGCGGTCCAGGTACTGGTAGCGCTGCCTCCAGTCGTGGTCACGAATAGCCCCACCGGGTCAGTACCAACGCCGGTTCCAGCTACGGCCACGTAGACGGCAGGCGAGGCCGAGCCGCTCGACCCGCTGGCGGTGATGGGAACGACGGAGACTACGCCGCTGCCATTGGCAGTTGTCGTCACGGGCAGTCCGGTTGCCTTATTCCATGTGGAGCCGTGATCGGTCGAGATCTGCAAGCCAGCCAGCCGTGTGCCGAAGTACACGATATTCGGGGAGTTGGGATCGACGGCAATCCGCTCGCCTGCATTGCGCCCGTTGTCATTCGATCCGTTTTTGAAGCTTAGCGGAACCGTTGTGAAAGTGTTTCCCTGATCGTCGGAAACCAGCATTGCCCCATTGCTATCCCAGTTTTCCGCTGCATATTCGCCAACCGCCATATACAGACGATTGGGATCGGTGGGGTCAAGGCCAATGGCTTCAGGGCCCCCGTACCACCAGGTCGCGGGGCTGATCCAGTCCAGCAGCGGCACCCACTGACTGTCGTTCGGACCCCAACGATAGGCTCCGCCCATGTCGGTGCGCGCATACATCAGACCCTGTTGTTTGGGATGAAAGTAAAGCCCCGGAACGTAACCGCCAGCCACGATCTTCACGTTGCTCCACGAGTAGCCAGTTCCGCTGGTTGACCCGGTCACCACGAGGGTGACTGAGGCCGACGCGCTGTTGTATTCCGTCGTGTTTGTGGGCGTAAACGTGACGGAAAGCGTGACAGTTCCTACCGCCGACTCGACTGTACCCGCGGCAGGCGAGTAACTGAAGGAGCCTGGCACACTGGCCGTGGCATCAAGTTGGGTGGAACTGAGCGCCGTTCCAACCGCTACGGCCGCCGGCGAAGCCCAAGTGATGGTCGGGGTGGTTTTTATAGGCGCGGTCACCGTCAATGAAACGCTGGCCGTCGCACTGTTGTAGTCGGCGGTGTCCGTGGGCGTAAACGTGGCGTTGAGGGTGGTGGTTCCGGCTGTCGAGAGCACCGTACCGGCAGCGGGCGAGTAGCTGAAGGAGCCTGGTACGCTGGCCGTGGCGTCCAACTGCGTGGAACTGAGCGCGGTTCCAACCGGCACGGATGCTGGTGCAGTCCATGTGATCGTAGGTGTTGCCTTGTTCACGGTGAGGGAAACGCTGGCCGTCGCGCTGTTGTAGTCGGTGGTGTCCGTGGGCGTAAAGGTAGCGTTGAGGGTGGTGGTTCCGGCTGTCGAGAGCAGCGTACCGGCAGCGGGCGAGTAGCTGAAGGTGCCCGGCACACTGGCCGTGGCATCCAACTGTGTGGAACTCAGAGAGGTTCCTACGGTAACCGCCGCAGGTGTATTCCAGGTGATGATAGGTGTTGTCTTGGTTATCGCAGTCACGGTGAGAGATACGCTGGCCGTCGCGCTGTTGTAGTCGGTGGTGTCCGTGGGCGTAAACGTGGCGTTGAGCGTGGTGGTTCCGGCTGTTGAGAGCACCGTACCGGCAGCGGGCGAGTAGCTGAAGGTGCCCGGCACACTGGCCGTGGCGTCCAACTGCGTGGAACTCAGAGAGGTTCCTACGGTAACCGCAGCAGGTGTATTCCAGGTGATGATAGGGGTTGTCTTGGTTATCGCAGTCACGGTGAGAGATACGCTGGCCGTCGCGCTGTTGTAGTCGGCGGTGTCGGTGGGCGTAAACGTGGCGTTGAGTGTGGTGGTTCCGGCTGTCGAGAGTACCGTACCGGCAGCGGGCGAGTAGCTGAAGGTGCCCGGCACACTGGCCGTGGCGTCCAACTGCGTGGAACTCAGAGCAGTTCCTACGGTAACCGCCGCAGGTGTATTCCAGGTGATGATAGGGGTTGTTTTCGTGATGGGTGTACTTGTCGAGGATCCCGCTCCGGAGCAACCGGCGAGCAGGGAACTGATCGAGAGAAAGGCAGCGAAAGCTGTCTTGATAACGTATACATTTGCTTTCATCAAACACCTGATCCTGTGACGGCGACGCCGAAACTGTCTTGTCTGGATTGCCACCTATTGTGACACATCTATCAATCGATTGGCCAATATGACTTTTCCTGCCTGGATACCGCTCCTGTCTGCCACTCCGGGCATGAATGCCGGAGCCGATGTCTCCCGTCGCCGTCATTCTTGCAAACGCGTAGAATAAAAAGCAGACGCCATGTCGATCAGCAACCCAAATCTCCCCAAATCCATTCTGGCGCTCAGGGAATACACGCTTCAAGCCTTCCTTCACGACCTGCTGGCCGGAATCACGGTGGGCTTGGTTGCCTTGCCCCTCGCCATGGCCTTCGGCATCGCTTCGGGCGTAACGCCGCAGGCTGGCCTGTATACAGCTGTCGTCGCCGGTTTTCTCATCTCCGCACTGGGCGGGTCGCGCACCCAGATTGGCGGACCCACAGGCGCTTTTGTGGTGATTGTGGCCGGGATTGTGCTCCGCTTCGGCATGAGCGGTCTGGCCATGGTAACGGTGATGGCTGGCGTTCTGCTGCTGGCTATGGGGCTCACCGGGTTGGGCGCCGCCGTCCGCTTCATTCCCCGGATGGTGGTCATCGGATTCACCAACGGCATTGCGATTCTCATCGCTTCCACGCAACTCAAGGACTTCTTTGGCCTCAAGACGCCGCCTGTTCCCAGCGAGTTCCTGCCCCGAATCAGGTTGCTCATTGCCCACTCTGCCAGCCTGAACCCGGCTGCGCTCTGGTTGGGGCTGGGCACACTGGCAATTCTGGTGATTTTGCCGCGCTTCACCAAGCGCGTCCCAGCGTCCATCGTGGCGCTGCTTGTTTGCACTGGGGTCAGCGTCGTATTCCATCTGCCGGTCGAGACCATTGGCAGCAAATTCGGCGGGATTCCCCGCGGCTTTCCGCCTTTTGCATGGCCCGATTTTCACGCCGAACACTTTCTGCCGTTGATCCCCTCTGCCTTTACCGTTGCGGTGCTGGCTGCGCTTGAAAGCATGCTCTCGGCTGTAGTAGCAGACGGCATGACCGGCGACCGGCACAACTCCAACGTCGAATTGGTGGCGCAGGGAATTGCCAATATAGTTTCGCCGATGTTCGGCGGTATTCCCGCCACGGGGGCCATCGCCCGCACGGCAACCAACATCCGCGCCGGAGCACGCTCGCCGGTTTCGGGCATGGTACATGCTGTTACCCTGCTGCTCATCCTGCTGGTGGCCGCGCCGCTGGCCAGTTATATCCCTCTCGCCACGCTGGCCGCCGTACTCTTTGTGGTTGCCTACAACATGGGCGAGTGGAACGAGATCGGCGCCATCCTGCAACTGGACACTACCGCCATCGCCGTCTGGCTGGTCACCTTTGCGCTCACCGTATTCGCCGACCTCACCGTTGCTGTCGGCGTGGGCATCACGCTGGCCGCGCTGCTCTATATCTACCGGGTCGCCGACACCACAACTGTCTCCACGGTGACCGATGAATACATCCGCGACGGCCTGCCGCACGTGCTGCAAGGGCGCATCGTGCCGCCCTACGTAACGCTACTGCGCATCCACGGGCCGTTTTTGTGGGGCACAACCGAGAAACTGGTCGAGGCAACGGCGAACATCGAGGCCTTTGAGCCGGTAGTGATCCTGAGGCTGCGCAACATGTCGGCCATCGACGCCACCGGAATTCACGCCATTGAGGCCTTTGCCCAACGATTGAAAGAATCCGGCAGGATTTTGCTGCTCTGCGGGGCCATGGAGCAGCCTTCCAAACTTCTCAGCGGAGGCCGCTTCCAGGACCGCATCGGCCGCGAGAACATCCTCCCCAACATCAAGGCTGCTCTCGATCGGGCCAGAGAACTGCATCCGGCGCCGGATGCAGGGGCGGAAGACTAGGAGTGAATCAATACCGCCAACTGGTCAAGTCCGCTCCCTTTGGCGCGGTCTTCTGGATGCGTTCGAGAATCTTGGGTAGGTACATGGTGTTGTAATGCAGGCGCGAGTAGGCGTTGGGCAGAGTGGGGTCGCCATTCCAGCAGTGCTCGGCACGCGGCCCGTAGGTCACTTCACCGCCGTAGGCGGGATTCTTCGTTGAATTGAGAAAGTCTTCCATGCGATACACGGCATTGTTCAGAAAATACGTATCATCGGAACCAACATAGATGTGAATCTTTCCCTCCAACTGGGGGCTTAACTTTGCCCAATCCCGCTCCAGAATCGCTTCCAGGTCGTAGTGCTGGCGCCAGTACTCTGCCACTTTGTGATCGATCTCGCCGGTCACCTTGTCGAAGATCGGCTGCGGATAGCCGTCAGCGCCCACCGGTCCGTAGACCGCCTGCCAGATGTCGTACTGCTCGCCCGAGCGGCTATGGTCGCCCAGGGCCAGTTCGTAGCCGTTAATCTCCTCGGTAGTGATGAAGGTGTGGCCCAGGTAGTCGCGTGTCGCTGGCTGCGCCTCGCGCTTGTGCGCGCCTTCCAGGTAAAAGGCATTCTTGTCGTTGTAGAGGTCGATGTTGGTGTAGGCGTGGAAGTCGATCGGGTCGGGGCAGGCGGAAAACGCGCCGTTGTAGTGATCCGGATAGAAGACCTGCGCGGCCAACGCTTCCCAGCCTCCCGTCGAGCCGCCATAAACAAACCGCGCCCACCCCTGGCCCAGACCGCGAAACTGCTTTTCGATGGCTGGAATCAGCTCATTTTCAATGGAATCGCCGTAAGGGCCCACGTTGGCCGAATTCACGGCGTAGGAGTCGTCATAGTAAGGGTTTGCGTGCTGAATCCTCACGATCAGCACCCGCGGAAAGCCGGGCGAGATCCACTGCTGGTAGAACTTGTAGGCCTCCTCTTGCTGAATGCGGTTGTAGCCTGCCATGTGGAAGCGTTCGCTATAGTCGGGTTTCAGATTCGGGTCGGGCGGCGTGGTGCGGAACTCGCTGAAGCCGTCCGCAAAATGGTCGTGCAGGATGATGAGAGGAAAGTGTGCATCGGGGTGCTCGCCGAAGCCCTCGGGCGTCAGCACGATAGCGCTCAGGAACATGGGCCGGCCCCAGAATCTGGTCAGCGCCTCGCTCTGGAGGCGAATGTGCCGAATGTACTTCGTGTCGGCCGGCGCGGGGATGGGCGGAATCACCTCGGTAAGCGAGACACTGATTGGCGCGCCGCCGGGCATGACGGTAATCTTCATCGGCTTTGAGTACAGATTGCCCGGCGAGATGTTCCAGTGCTGGCCCTCGCCCTGGTCCATGTGCAGCTTCACCGTCTTTCCATCGGAGCGGTGAAAGGTCTCGTATTTGTTCAGCACGGCCTGGACCGTGTACTCGCCCGCCGGTACATTCTTCAGGCTTCGAATCGGATAGCCCCAGGCGCTTGCGTCCACCACTGCGGGCTGGCCAGGCTGCCAGCCATCCACCGTCACACCGAAGACAATCTGCGAATGTATCGTGTCGTCGATCTGGTTGCGCGGCTCGTCGCTTGGGTCTGTGGAAAGCACCAGCAACAGCCGTCCGTCGAGAGGTTCCGCGCTCACTGCTTTTGAGAATGTGACGGAGAACGATTGGGCGGCAGCGGCAACAGGGAAGAGCAGAACAAGAGCCAGAACTATGCGCTTCATGTTGGCTACTATACAGCGCACAGCGGAAACGGGCGTCCTCAAAACTGAGACACTTCCGCTGTTGGTGCTCCAATTCCGCCGTGTGCCGATGATATATGCCGCCACACAATCGTGCGGCTGCATGAGGCTCAAGCCCGCACGCAGGCCCCTACTTCTGCCACTTGTCGAACGGCTGCTTCTCGCTGATCCTCGGTCGGCTCTCAGCCTGCAACTCCTTGGAAACCTGCTCAACCTCGCGGAAGACGCGCAGCAGGTTCCCGCCCAGGATCTTCCGGCAGTCCTCGGCCGAGTATCCGCGCGCCATCAGCGCCTCGGTAATCTTGGGCAGGTCTGCGGCAGAGTCAATGCCTTCGGGCAACTGTCCGCTGATTCCATCAAAGTCCGAGCCCAGGCCTACGTGGTCGATGCCGGCCACCTTGGCTATATGGTCGATGTGGTCAATGAGGATAGAAAGCGGCGGGCGCGGGATGCGATCGGCGAACTGACGCCTGATCTTCTCGATCTCCGCCTCGGAGGCTTCCTTACCATCAGCCTTTGCCTTGTCTTTATATGCCTGTACAGCCTTATCCGCTTCCGGCTCCATGGCTTTTTGTGCATCCCGGTAGGCCTGTGAGAGAAAGCCGGAGTAGAAGTTGACCTGCACAACGCCACCCTTTGAGTCTGGTCCGCCGGAGCGGGCCACGGCGCGAAGCATGTCGTCGGTCATGTTGCGCGGAGCGTCGCACAGAGCCCTCGCCGACGAGTGGGAGGCAATCACCGGCGCGCGGCTGATGACCAGCGTCCGATAGAAGGTGCGGTCTGAGACGTGCGAAATATCCACCATCATGCCCAGCCGGTTCATCTCGTAGACCACGTCCTTGCCGAACTCGGTGAGGCCCTCCTTGGTGTGTGGGATGGACGTGTCTCCGATATCGCCGGAGCTGTCGGCCCAGCCGTTCGAGTTGGCCCAGGTCAGGGTCATGTAGCGCACGCCGAGCGCATAATATTGGCGCAGTAGTGGGATGGAATTTTCAATCGAGTGACCGCCCTCGATCCCCATCAGCACGGCAAGCTTATGTTCACGGTGGGCCAGTTCGATGCCGCCGGGAGTGGCGACGAACATCAGCTCTTTCGGGTGCTTTGCCACCTGCTGCTTGACAGAATCGATCAGCTCCAGAGTCCGGCGGGCATACTGCCCCTTATAGAGCGTAGGCTCGACCCAGATAGAGAAGAACTCGGCGCTCACGTTGCCTTTGTGGATTGAATCCAGATTCAGGTTGCCCCCGCCGAGGGGATCACCCAGATCAAAGTGTTCATCCACAAAGCGTTGCGGCGTGTCGGCGTGGGTGTCGATGACGATGGCGGAGCGATGGACCCCTTCAGGGCTTTGCGTTTTGGCAGGCATATTGTGGGCCGCATTCGTTGGGGTTTGGGCTGAAATGAGTGCCGGGAAGACTATAAACAGGAGTGTTAGCGAGGCATGAATTCGCATAGGCTTGGGATGAGTCTATACCGGAAAAACGCCAAATTGGGAGCTGAAATCGTCTGAAGAAAATCGCAAACCCGCCGCTTGTTCAAACGCCCGTAACATTCACCGTAGACAATGGTCTGCGGCAGGTCATCTGCAAGGGAGATACTGTGAAAAAGACGTTAATTGCCATTGTGATGCTGATGTTGGCCGTGAGTACGGCTCAGGCTCAGAAGTTGACTGGCGCGGGTGCAACCTTCCCGTACCCGATTTATTCCAAATGGTTTAGCGAGTACAGCGCGGCTCATCCGGGCGTCCAGATCAACTACCAGTCCATCGGCTCCGGCGGCGGCATTCGCCAGGTCACCGCAGGTCTAGTGGATTTCGGCGCCACCGACGGCCCCGCCACCGACGAGCAGCTTGCCTCTTCCAAGACCAAGCTTGTCCACCTTCCCACCGTGCTTGGCGCTGTCGTGCCTATCTTCAACGTTCCCGGCGTTGGCGACCTCAAGTTCAGCTCCAGCGTTCTGGCCGACATCTTCCTGGGCAAGATCTCTACCTGGAACGACGGACGCATCGCCAAGGACAATCCTGGCGTCAACCTGCCGAGCCAGAAGATCATTGTTGTCCACCGCTCAGACGGCAGCGGCACCAGCTACATCTTCACCGACTACCTCAGCAAGGTGAGCCCAGAATGGGCCAACGGTCCCGGCAAGGGCACTTCGCCCAGTTGGCCGGTGGGTGTAGGCGGCAAGGGAAATGAGGGCGTGGCGGGCCTGGTGCGTCAGATTCCAGGCTCTCTGGGTTACGTGGAACTTATCTACGCCTTGCAGAACAAGATCAGCTACGGGGCGGTGAAGAACGCCTCCGGAAACTACGTCAAAGCCTCGATTGCGGGCGTCACCGAAGCCGCGGCCAGCGTCAAGCAGCTTCCCGACGACTTCCGCGTTTCGATTACCAACGCGCCCGGCAAGGACGCTTACCCCATCTCCAGCTTCACCTGGATGCTGGTGCCGCTCAAGTCTTCTGACCCGGCAAAAGGCAAGGTGATCCGCGACCTGATGAGCTGGATCGTCAACTACGGCGAGAACGAAGTCTCTGCCCTCTCCTATGCGCCGCTGCCCAAGAACGTGGTGCAGAAGGAACTCAAGACTATCTATTCGCTGCAATAACGCCTTAAGGAACTCCCACAAAATGTCCCCTGCCCATCCTTCCGCGCACTTTACGGAAGGGTGGGAGGCAACGGACTCTGCTCTCAAACCCTAGCTCTTCAGTTGCTCCCCGATAAGCCGGTCTACGAGCATCACCAGTTGTTCGCCCGTGCGGGGCAACACAAACGCCGAGTTCGCCGAATCCCAATCGAGTTTGAAACTGGTGGAGAGCGCCGAAATCCAGATCTGGCGCACCGGTGTGTTCGGCGTGATCACGAACTTTCCCGCCGGCTCCTCGAACAGCACGTTCAACGCGCCGCCCTGTTCCTCGACCTCGAATCCTGCCCCGGCTTCTTCCTCGCGCAGAATCAGATGCTGCATCAGCGAATCGAGAGCAGTTTCGGCCAGACTGCGAAACTCCAGTTCGTTCAACATGGGGCCAGTGTAGCAAGTTTTCCCATGACCGGTCAGAGTCCCTTCTCCTTCCCGGTTTATCCCCTGATTTGTTGTTTTTTTCACCGAAACCTAGCCGGTTCTTCACTGTTTTGCCCCCATACTGCGCTTGTGTCTTAGTCCTTGGGTAAGGAGGCAGAATGCGTGTGATGTGGGGGCTGGTCCAGGTTCTCGCCGTCGCGCAAGGGGTCGGCAGTCTTCATGCTCAGCAGTTTCAGCCTCCTATGCGGCCCAGCCAGTTGGTGCGCGAGGTCGTCTACAACGAACTCCACGACCACGAGCGCCACGGCTATTGGCGCTTCTGGATTGAGCGTAACTCCCAGAAGGAGACACGTCTGGAAGATCAGGTGGAGACCGCGGAAGGGCCAATCACACGCCTTGACCGGATCAACGGCCGTCCGCTGGACGCCGCGGCTCGACTGGCAGAGCAGAGCCGCCTGAACCGTCTGCTCAGCTCCCCTGAGGAGCGGGCCCGCCTTCGCCAAGGCTATGCCGATGATGAAAAGCGCATTGGCCGCATTGTCGTCCTCTTGCCAGACGCATTCCTCTATGAATATGCCGGGGAAAAAGACGGCTGCTACCGCCTGCGCTTCCGTCCGAATCCGGATTATCCAGGCCGCTCAACCGAGGCTCGCATCTTTCACGCCATGAGCGGGGAACTATGGGTCAGCGCACGCTACAAACGACTGGCCCTCCTCGACGGCCATCTTGACGAAAATGTGGACTTCGGTTTCGGCATCCTGGGCCGTCTCTACAAAGGCGGCTGGTTCCAGTTGCAACGGACACATGTGAGCGCTACGGACTGGAAGACCGAGCGTCTGGAGATACATATGAGCGGTCGCGCCATGCTCTTCAAGACCATCTCCCGGGAGACTAGCGAGATGCGTGGAGGCTTTGTCCCGGTTCCCGCGTCCATGAACCTGGCGCAGGGAGTTTCCCTGCTAAATCAGACCCAAGCCGGCAATGCTCTGGTCTCAACAGCTAATTCAGACAGAATGTTTGAGAATCACTGAAGTTTCCTGCCTGTCAGTCGATACTCCGAATATGGAATGCACTTGAACTGGAACGTGCATAAGGACTTGAACCGGAAATAGGCGATTATGGGAATCTCTCCGATCGTTAACCTCGTACCGTTGGACCTTACCCGGCCCATCGAAACGGATATCGGACTGCCTCCGATGGAGCGAATCGAGAACTCGTCCAGGACCGGCGACGAGACCTATTCGCCAAGCGAAGAAAGATCGGCGGACGAATCGGATCAGGAGCAAGAAGAGCCCCCGTCTGAGGAAGATCCGGAGTTCGAGGCGCATAAATCCCAGAACGACGAGAAAACTGATATCAGCTTCTTCGCGTAGAACATTGGTAGCGCGTAGATTCAGGAACGGCGTCCCCGGCGGGCCAGAACAATTCCATGAATACTCTGCATTCGACTGATTTCATATAGATTACGAGAAATTAACAGATATTTATTCCGTCTCGGGTTGTAATTTCCGAGCTATTCAAATATTTTACTAACTGGTTAGTTAACTATTTGAATACGCTCAGTCCAAACCGTACCCAGGCCGAACGCGCCGACTTGACTCGCGCACGCATCCTTGACGCCGCAGTGCGGCAATTCAGCGAAAACGGTCTCGCTGGGGCGCGTACGGAGCAAATCGCCGAGGCGGCCGGCGTTAACAAGGCTCTCCTCTACTATTACTTCAAGAGCAAAGAGGCACTCTATGCCGCAGCGCTGGAGTCCGTTGCCGAAGGCGTACGGGCGAGCAGCATGGCCGTGCTGGAAACCGATGCCTCAGCTGGAGAGCGTTTCCTTTTGTCGGTGCTCAACCACTTTGACCGCATCCACACCAATCCCGGATTTCAGAGCCTCATGCAGCAGGAGATGGTTCGTCTCCATCGCGGCGAGGCTAACGCCCTCACGCCGCTGGTAGAAACGGTTTTCCGGCCCCTGATGGCGCGGATGCAGGAAGTGCTCGATGAGGGAATCGCTGCAGGCGAGTTGATCGCGGTGGACCCGTCGCAAATCCGTTATGCCGCATTGGGAGCCAATGTTCTCTACTTTCTTTCCGCGCCGATGATGGTCATGATTCTGGAGGCCGATCCGCTGGAACGCGCCGCGCTGGAACATCGCCGTAAGGCAGCTATCGAGTATCTGGGGCAGAGCATTTTTGTCGACCGGGAGCACGGATCGCGCACGGCGGCACGCGTGCTGGCTGCTGTTCCCATGCCGGAAAATGGCGGAATCAGGCTGCAACCCACGCCGGAAAATCGCCGAACCAAGATGAATGAAGTGAGGCACAAGTGAACGCACGCAATCGAGTTTTTTTAGTCCTGGGGTTGCTCACCATCGGGTCGCTCATCTGGTACCTGGTCACGGTCCGGCCTTCGGGCGACCTGCAACTGATTGGTACTGTCGATGCCAATGAGGTCGTGGTGAGCGCCAAGATTCCTGGGCGCATCCAGACCCTGACGGTCGATGAAGGCCAGGATGTGCAGACCGGACAGCTCATCGCCATCATCGAGAGCGATGACCTGGCCGCCGCCCGCCGGGCTGCTGAGGCTACGGCCGCAAGCGAGAAAGGCAAACTGGGCGAAACTGTCGAGACCGAGCGCCAGACCCGCGGCGAAACCGGCAGCGCCACCGTTAATGCCGAGGCGCAGGTGCGTGCTGCAAAAGCTGCTTTGGCCCAGGCCCAGGCAAACTACGAGCACCAGCAGGCCGACACCAGCCGCACCGTGGCGCTGGCCCAGCAGGGCATTATGAGCGAGCAGGCCAGGGACGACGCTGCCACAAGCCTGCAGGCGGCCAAGGCTGCCGTAGAAACCGCACGCGAAAACGTCGCGGCAGCCGAGGCATCTCTGCGCCAGGCCCGCGCCCACGAATTGCTCACCAATGTCGCGGTTCAAACCGTGGATTCTACGCGCGACGAAGTTGAAAACGCCCGCGCCCTTGCCGAACAGGCCAAGGTCCAACAGGGTTATGCGCAGGTATTCGCCCCTGTGAGCGGCAAGGTCAACGTCCGTGCCGCCCGTCAGGGTGAGGTGGTGGCCGCCGGCGCTGCCATCGTCACCATCATGGATCTGGCCCAGACCTGGGTCTATGCCCCCTTGCCTGAAACCCAGGCCGACGCCGTCCAACTCGGCGATTCTCTCCGCGTCGTTATGCCCAGCGGCACACCTCTTCAGGGCAAGGTCATCAACAAGGCAGCCGAGGCCGACTTTGCCACACAGCGCGACGTTAGCTCCCGCAAGCGCGACATCAAGACGATCCAGTTGAAGCTGCTTATCGACAATCCCGGCGACCGCTTCGTCCCCGGCATGACCGCCGAAGTCTACATTCCCAAGAGCAAGCTGGTGAAGCAATGACGGCTCAGGCCACAACCTCCACTGAAACACAAAGGGACCCACGGCCCGCCATCGCCGTCGAGCACGCCGTCAAGCGATACGGCGACTTCGAAGCTGTCAAGGACGTTAGTTTCTCGGTCGCCGAAGGCGAAATCTTCGGCCTTCTCGGCCCCAACGGCGCAGGCAAAAGCACGCTCATCCGCATGATGACAACCCTCATCCCCCTCACCGGCGGCAAGGCTGTCATTGGCGGCCACGACGTGGCCAAGGATCCCGACGCGGTCCGCCGCATGATCGGCGTCATCCCTCAGGCCCTCACCAGTGACCCCGACCTCACTGTCGAGGAGAACCTCAGCATCTACGCCAAGCTCTACTCGGTTCCCAAAGCTGAGCGGCTGAAGAATATTGCAGAGGTCCTCGAAGCGGTCGACCTCTCAAAGTGGAGCGACGCGCAGACCAAGACCCTCTCCGGCGGAATGCGACGCCGTCTTGAGATCGCACGCGGCCTGGTTCACAATCCCCGGATATTCTTTCTCGACGAGCCCACCACCGGCCTCGATCCCGTCTCCCGCATCGCCGTCTGGGAGATGCTCGACAACCTGCGCCGCACCCGTAACCTCACCATGCTCATCACCACCCATTACATGGAAGAGGCCGACAAGCTCTGCGACCGCATCGCCATCGTCGATCATGGCACCCTCGTCGCTCTCGGCACACCCATCGAACTCAAGCACAGCGTTCCAGGCGCCAACGTCGTCGAAGTGCACTTCGATCATGAATCTCCCGAGTGGCAAGCACGCCTAGAAGGCCTCGAAGGCGTCACCGGCGTGCAGGCCGAGTCAGCTGGCTTCTATCGGGTGCTGACCTCTTCCGGCTCGCGAACCACCATGCAGTTAGTCGAGTTGGCGGCACAGCTTGGCGAGACTCTCGCCTCTCTCAGCGTTCAGAACACCACGCTCGACGACGTGTTTGTCCACTACACTGGCCGCCAACTCCGCGATGAGCAGGTCAAGCCTGCGGCCTTCACCATGCCGCCCCGTCCTGGAGCCCAGCCATGAACAGAATGTTTGCCATTGTCGAGCGCGAAATGCGCAAGTTCTTCCGCTCGCCCACGCTGATGATCATGTCGCTGATGATGCCGCTCCTTCAGTTGGTCATCATGGGCAACGCCTTCGGCGGAAAAATCGTCGGCTGTCATGTTGCTGTCGTCGACTATGACCATGGCCCGCAAGCCATCAAAATTCGCGAAGCCTTCGACTCGATCGCCGTCAACATCAAGACCTTCACCACCGTCGAATACACCAACGAGGTGCAGGCCCGCGAAGACGTCCGCACCGGCAAGATCGACGGCGCCGTCATCATCCCCGCCCAATATTCGCGCCGCGTCTATTCCAAGGACGCGCCCGTCGTTGGACTGGTTGTCGATAATACCGACCCGTTCAGTTCTAGTTCGATCGAAGGAGAGATGCAGTTGGTCGTGACTGCGCTCACCACCCCCGTGATTCAGCCCCGCCTCGCCGATCAGATTGCACTGGAGATCGTCGAACTCTATCCCTACGTTAATTACATGAAGTTTCTGCTTCCCGCCACCATTGCCTTGGCCATGTATATCTCGGTCATGATCGGCGGCGGCATGTTATACATCGACGACAAGGCTCGCGGCGTCCACGAGGGGTATCTTGTCACTCCCATCACAAAGCTGGAGTTAGTTTTTGGGATGAACCTTGCCGGTGCCATCAAGGCCACTCTTGCCGGAATCTCGCTGACCGTCATCGGCTCGCTCATGGCCGGCCTTGGAGTTATCTTTCATCCCGAAGCACTGGCTGAACTCTTCTGCCTGATGCTGGTTACCTCCATCGCCTTCAACGGCATGATGTTTCTCCTCATGGTTCGCGTCGACGACCCGCTCGTTCCCCGCGCCATGTTCGGCGTTCTCAACACTCTTCTGTTCTACCCCTCGGGCGCCATGTACCCCATTGCCGCCTTTCCCGCATGGCTCCGTGCACTTGCCATCGTGGACCCGTTTACCTACGTAATCCACGGCTTCAAAGCCATTCTGCTGAAAGACGGCGGCTTCGCGGCCATCCAATTCGATCTGCTTTTTCTCTTCGTCTTCGGCATCGGCACGCTCCTCATCGCCACGCCACTCTTCAAGCGCACGCTGTGACTGTTGATTCACCAAGAATTTGCGGCCAGAGTGCGAATCCACGAACCTCGAACTCAGATGTACACTGACCCTGTGATGCGTCGATTGCTTGCTTCCTCCTTGCTCGCTCTTCTCGTCCTGGCCGGGTGCCACTCCGGCCAGAAAGCGCCCACGCAACCAAGCTCCAGCCAGAACTTCAAGGTCTACCATCTGCGCGGCAAAGTGGTCTCAACCGATGCCGCCAAGGGCGAAGTCACGCTGAACCATGAGGCCATTCCGGGCCTTATGGAGGCCATGACCATGCCCTACAAGCTGAAGGACGCCAGCATCCTGGGCGAACTGCATCCCGGCGATGTAATCACAGCTGACGTGCTGGTCTCGCCCGACCCGGACGCCGACTATCTGCTGGACCACATCGTCGTTGTCGCGCAGGCCAAGCCCGATTACCGGCCCGCGGCGGTCTATCACGTTCCCGCGCCCGGTGACCCGGTGCCGGACTTCAAGCTGCGCAACCAGGACGGTCGGCCGATTCATCTGGGCCAGTTTCACGGCAAGACACTGCTCGTCACTTTCATCTACACGCGCTGCCCATCGCCTGAGTTTTGCCCGCATGTCACGCGCAACTTCGCCGCGCTGGAGAAGCAGTTGGCTGCCAACCCTGCGCTCTATTCCAAAACGCATCTGCTCTCCGTCAGTTTCGACCCGGAGCACGACACACTGGAGCGGCTAAGGGCCTATGGAGCAAGTTACATCGGCAGCGGCGCGAAGCGTGCCTTTGCGCACTGGGACTTCGCCGTGCCGGAGAAGCCGGTGCTCGCCGAGATGGCGAAATTCTTCGATCTGGGGATGACCAGCGAGGCGGATTCGACGATTACCCACACGCTTTCAACCACGCTGATCGGTCCCGACGGCAAAGTAGCGCGATTCTATCCCGGCAACGAGTGGACGCCGGAGCAACTGCTGGCAGATGTGAAGCAGTTGACGGCAAGCGCAGGCTGACGCAGTGGCAAAGCGCTATTGGGTCAGAAAATATCACACAGTTTTGCAAATGAATCCAGCTCTATTAACTGCTGTCCTTCCGGCGCGGCGTCGAGCGTAGCGTGTTCCAGCACCCATGTGTCTTTGTAAAAGAGGAAGACAGCGTTGAGACCAGCGGCCAGGGCGGGGTTGATATCGCTCTTGGGACTGTTGCCAAGCATCCAACTGGTTTGCGGCGCCAGCTTGTGGTGGCGGAGAACTTCGCGGTAAGTGGCGGGGTCTTTTTCAGCGACGATCTCGACGGCTGAAAAGTAGGGAGTCAGGCCGGAGCGCCCCAGCTTGTCTGCCTGCTCGGCATGGTTCCCCTTGGTCATTAGGATGAGCCGATGTCGTGTGGCCAGTTCGTCCAGGGTCTCGGCCACGCCGGGGAGCAGCTCGATCTCCTGCTCGGCAATCGAACGTGCAAAGCCCTCGACGCGCTCGCGTTTTTCGTCGGTCATGGGAGCCGGGCTGAGCCGTTCAAAGCACAGAACCAGTGAACGGGTAAAGCTTGAAAGGCCGTAGCCATGTGTCAGGATGGTCTCGCGTTCCACGGCATTCAGCGCCTTGCGCACTTCGGCGGGCGAGTATTTGTGGTGGTTGAGGTAGCTGATGAAGGCGGCGATGGCGCGCTCGAAGTAGACGTTGTTCTCCCACAACGTATCGTCGGCGTCGATCAGCAGCGTCTGGCCTGGAGGAAATTGTGGCATGAGTCCTATGGTAGCGAATTCCGTATCGGCTACAAGCTTCCGGCCAGCCAGTTCGTCAGTTTCTCAATCGGCAGTCTGACGCCGATGAAAAACTGACCGAAGAGCGCATACACGGCGCTGACCTCGTCGAAGCGCATCTCGTAAATGAGCTTCTTGAAAACGACGGGGTCGTCGGCGAACAGATCCACGCCCCACTCCCAGTCGTCCATGCCAATCGAACCGGAGATGATCTGCTTCACCACGTCGCCGTAGCGGCGGCCGATCAGTCCGTGTTCGTGCATCATGCGCTGGCGCTCCGCAAATGGCACGGCGTACCAGTTCACTTGCTCGCCGCGTTTGCGGTCCATGGGATAGAAGCAGAGGTACTTGGCCTCGGGAACAGCAGGGAAGAGGCGCGGAGCCATCGCGGACGTTTGGCGCGCGAGGGTTGCGGCGACTTCGGCGTTCCACTCTGGAGAGTGCTCCTCAAAGCCCTTGCCGGAGGCAGCCTCATAAACCTTGCGGCTGGACTCGTAAAGGCCGAGTTCGACGACCGAGACATACGAGTGACGCAGTTCGAGGAAGTCGTACAACTCGGTCTGGGCCAGGTCGAGCTCGACCTGGTTCAGCGCTTCGAGCGAATCTCGAAAGTGAACGAGAATCAGGTCGCCTTTGTGGCCAAGCTGGGAAAAAAGGGCTGACCGGACGGGCGCTTCATGGTTCGTTTCTTTGGGTTCTTTGCGTTCCAACCGGTTAAGCGCCTCGACGGCCTGCGCGGCAATGCGCTCGCGCTCGGCAGGCGCAGTAGCGCGCCAGGCCATCCAGTTGAAGCGGAAAAACTGGTGCAGCAGGCTGGAGCCTTCAAGAGTCAGCGGTACGGAGGGGAAGTCTGACAACGCGAGCACCTCGGATATTCTCTCGAACTTCCCTCATCCTAACAAAATGTGCGACGTAAAGGCCTTCCCCTATGCGGCAGGCGGGATGCAGGAGCCAGAGCCCGGCGCGGCCTTATATACTGAAGTCGCACATGAGCGAAAAGATTATTGCCTTTCTGGTGCATTTTGTAACCCACGTGATCGATATGGGCGGCTATGGCGGCATTGTCGCCCTGATGGGAATCGAATCGGCCTGCATTCCGCTGCCCTCAGAGATCATCATGCCGTTTGCCGGCTTTCTGGTTTATGCAGGCCACTTCAGCCTCTTCTGGGTGGCGACGGCCGGCGCGGTGGGCTGCAACCTGGGCTCGGCGATGGCCTATTGGATCGGCGCCAGGGGCGGACGGCCGCTGGTCGAGCGCTACGGCCGGTGGGTGCTGATGAACCACCACGACCTGGACCGCATGACGGAGTTTTTCCTGAATTACGGGTCCATTACGGTGCTGTTGGCGCGGTTGCTGCCGGTGGTGCGCACGTTTATCGCCTTTCCGGCGGGCATTGCGAAGATGCCCCAGCTCCGTTTTCACATTTATACGTTTGTGGGCTCCTGGCCATGGTGCTTCGGCTTGGCGTATGCGGGCATGAGGCTGGGCGAAGCTTGGCACACCGACCCGCGGTTTTATGCGGCCTTCCACCGCTTTCACCTGGGTGTCGAGATCGCGCTGTTGGCTGGGGTCGTATGGTTTGTGTGGTCCCATGTGAAGCGCGGCAGGCAGGCGGAGACGGCATAGACCGGAGAATGGGACAGAGTAGGACGAGAGCGCTCGGCAAGGCGTACACTGTTGCGGTTGCCGGAAGACAGTTTGAACGTCCGGGAAATCCGGAGAAATCAAAGTAGAGGTTAGGAGAAACAATGGGAACTGAAGAGCAAGGCGGCCAGAAGACAGCCGAAGCATCGAAGGTTGCACCCGCCACAGGCAAGCTGGGAGTGATGGTGGTCGGCCTGGGCGCCGTCGCCACCACGTTTATCGCCGGAGTCGAGGCTGTACGCCGCGGACTGGCCAAGCCGATCGGTTCGCTGACGCAGATGGGCACCATTCGCCTGGGCAAGCGCACCGACAACAACGCTCCCCGGATCAAGGACTTTGTGCCGCTGGCCGATCTGAACGACATGGTCTTCACCGGTTGGGACATCTTCGAGGACAACGTCTACGAGTCTGCAGCGCACGCCAAGGTGCTGGACAAGGAGATGCTGGAGCAATTGAAGCCCTATCTGGAGACGATCAAGCCGATGCCGGCGGTCTTCGACCAGTACTATGTGAAGCGCCTGCACGGCACGCATGTGAAGACGGGCAAGAACAAGCGCGATCTGGCCGAGCAGGTGAAGGCCGACATCCGAGCCTTCAAGAAGACCGTGGACCGCGTGGTGATGATCTGGTGCGCTTCGACCGAGATATTCATCGAGCCAACGGCCGTGCACCAGAGCCTTGAGGCCTTCGAGAAGGGCCTGGAGAACGACGACATCGCCATTGCGCCCTCGCAAATCTACGCTTACGCTGCGCTGAGCGAGGGTGTTCCCTTTGCCAACGGGGCGCCGAACCTGACGGTGGACACGGCGGCCATGATCGAGCTGTCAAAGCGCAACGCCGCACCGATCTGCGGCAAGGACTTCAAGACCGGCCAGACCATGATGAAGACGGTTTTGGCGCCGGCCTTCAAGGCGCGCATGCTGGGCGTCTCCGGCTGGTTCTCCACCAACATTCTGGGCAACCGCGACGGCGAGGTGCTGGACGATCCGCAATCGTTCAAGACCAAGGAGGAGTCCAAGCTGGGCTCGCTCGACTACATCTTCCAGCCGGATCTCTACCCCGATCTCTACAAGAATCTCTACCACAAGATCCGCATCAACTACTATCCGCCGCGCGGCGACGAGAAGGAAGCCTGGGACAACATCGACATCTTCGGATGGCTGGGCTACCCGATGCAGATCAAGGTGAACTTCCTCTGCCGCGACTCGATTCTGGCCGCGCCGATTGCGCTGGACCTGGTGCTGTTCATGGATCTGGCCAAGCGCGCGCCGTCGCTCTGCTCCATCGGCATTCAGGAGTGGCTGAGCTTCTACCTGAAGTCGCCGCAGAGCGCTCCCGGCCTCTATCCGGAGCATGACCTGTTCATCCAGTCGATGAAGCTGAAGAACACGCTGCGCCACATCATGGGCGCGGACCTGATCACGCACTTGGGACTGGAATACTACGACTAGGCATTTGCCATCCGGGCGGACGCCTCCCGTTGACCGCAGAAGCACAAAAGCCCCATCCGCAAGGATGGGGCTTTTGTGTCAAGGGCGGGAGTCAGGCGGCACTGTTTCAAATTTTGCGTGTCCTGTGGAGAAGATGTTTGGAAATTACTGATATTGAATGGGTTAGTTAACGCTTCACGGTTTCACCTTTTCGCCGTGTATGTGCTTCCGTGAGGAGGCGCTGCGCAAACAATTGATTTTATGATAGTTAATGACATCTCCACCGTTTCATGGTCAAAAACGAGAAAAAACGCTGATTGGCGCGCCGGAGGAGGGGGGCAGGGCTTTCAGGGTATGTTGCGCATGGCTTTTCCGTTGGACAGGGGTTCCGTTCCCTTTCCTCAACCAGTATGCGGCCGCTGAGGGTAATTCTCTGCAAGTTCCGCCCGTCCGTGCGAACACCTGTTCAGAGCAGGCTTTCGGCCAAGCGGCAAAGGTGACATTCCTTTCACGCACGGGCCGTAGGCGCCAATTGCGATTCTTGTCTGCGCAAGTCGATGAACACTTGCAAATTTTTCGGTATTTGTTACGTATCAGTGTGTTGGCGACTTTGATACCAATTGAAAATGATTCCTCGCGAAATGGGCTATCTGAATTTTGGACGACAGGAAGAAAACGCAATTCGTGGAATCTTCATTCCATTTTCTTAGAGGCTATGGCTGGATTTTTCAGGCATACTACCCCTCGGATCGCTTTCTACTGCGACGGCGCGCACAAAGTACTGTTGACTCAACTAACCTCTCTGTGTGGACAATGTATGAGCCCTCTGGCGCACCAGCAGCTCTGAAGACCCTCCGCTCAGGCTGCTTCCAGTCCTGCCGTGACGTTTCTTGCCGCGACAATTCGCGTTGCCCGAAAGGGAAAAACAGCACAGAGGAAAGATATTGCTGTCTGCTGCTCGCAGTTTACTGAAAGGATAATAACGAGAATGATTGCACGCTATTCAGCACTGTTGCCGGTTGCCGTGGCCTGCATGGTGATCACGGCATGTGGCGGAGGATACAGTTCAACCCTCATCCAACCCACCACCCCCACCGTCACCGTCACTCCCGCGGCCTCCAGCATCACCACCGCGCAGTCGCTCTCTGTCAGCATTGCGGTCTCCGGCAGCAGCGGCACGCCCACCGGCTCCATCGTCCTTTCCAGCGGAAGCTATACGTCTTCCTCGACAACACTCAGCTCCGGCTCGGCCACTGTCACAGTCCCCGCCGGCGTTCTCTCTATAGGCGCCGATACCCTCACAGCCAAATACACCCCGGACTCCTCCAGTTCCTCGACGTACAACTCCGCCTCCGGAACTGGCTCGGTCACCGTCACCGCCCCCGCGCTTGTCACCCCCACCGTCACCGTCACTCCCGCGGCCTCCAGCATCACCACCGCGCAGACGCTCTCTGTCACCATTGCGGTCTCCGGCTCCAGCGGCACGCCCACCGGCTCCATCGTCCTTTCCAGCGGAAGCTTTACCTCCTCCCCGGCGAATCTAAGCTCCGGCTCGGCCACCATCACAGTCCCCGCCGGCGTTCTCTCTATAGGCACCGATACCCTCACAGCCAAATACACCCCAGACTCCTCCAGTTCCTCGACGTACAACTCCGCCTCCGGAACTGGCTCGGTCACCGTCACCGCCCCCGCGCTTGTCACCCCCACCGTCACCGTCACTCCCGCGGCCTCCAGCATCACCACCGCGCAGTCGCTCTCTGTCACCATTGCGGTCTCCGGCTCCAGCGGCACGCCCACCGGCTCCGTCGTCCTTTCCAGCGGAAGCTATACGTCTTCCTCGACAACACTCAGCTCCGGCTCGGCCACTGTCACAGTCCCCGCCGGCGTTCTCTCCATAGGCGCCGATACCCTCACAGCCAAATACACCCCGGACTCCTCCAGTTCCTCGACGTACAACTCCGCCTCCGGAACTGGCTCGGTCACCGTTACCGCCCCCGCGCTTGTCACCCCCACCGTCACCGTCACTCCCGCGGCCTCCAGCATCACCACCGCGCAGTCGCTCTCTGTCACCATTGCGGTCTCCGGCTCCAGCGGCACGCCCACCGGCTCCGTCGTCCTTTCCAGTGGAAGCTATACGTCTTCCTCGACAACACTCAGTTCCGGCTCGGCCACCATCACAGTCTCCGCTGGTAAGCTCGCTACAGGCACCGATACCCTCACAGCCAAATACACCCCAGACTCCTCCAGTTCCTCGACGTACAACTCCGCCTCCGGAACTGGTTCGGTCACCGTTACCGCCCCCGCGCTTGTCACCCCCACCGTCACCGTCACTCCCGCGGCCTCCAGCATCACCACCGCGCAGTCGCTCTCTGTCACCATTGCGGTCTCCGGCTCCAG
>Ga0326728_10002806_pt1 | contig 56844 bp, 46 predicted proteins | sample MB3enrmetagenome_FD_207602 | JGI IMG/M metagenome (GOLD analysis project Ga0326728, IMG submission 207602) | Lab enriched peat soil microbial communities from McLean, Ithaca, NY, United States - MB31MN | ecosystem: Environmental > Terrestrial > Soil > Wetlands > Peat | place: USA: New York... | reverse complement strand
GGCTGCCTCCGTATTGCCCCGACCTGAACGACATCGAGCGCACCTGGAGACGGCTCAAGGCCAGCCATGCCTCCAACTTCCTGTTTAACTCCCTCGACGAGTTGGTCGATAACGTGCGCCAAGGCATCGGCGAACTGAATTCCACGGTCGCTCCAATTAAGAGCATTATTTAGTGTAGTCAACTTAGCTCACCGACACGGAAATCTGCGTGGTATGGGTGAGGGTTGTGGAGGTGCCGGTTATGGTGACCGTCCCGGATTCTGCCGGAGGGGGAGTGGTGCCCCCGCCGCCACCTCCTCCACCCCCGCCGCAACTGAGGCTGGCCAGTAATAGGGCCGCGAGAACTGCGCCCAGCGCCACGTGCCGCAAGTTCCAAACGGGGGCCGGCACACTACCCTGGCGCCGTCGGGACAGGGAGATCAGCAGGAAGCCAAGCAAGGCGACGCCCGCCCACCACCATCCGCCGAAGCGTGGATTCCGAGGTAGCGCCGGATAGGACGTCGCGGTCGAGGAAGCGGCGATGGTGACGGTCGCGGTGTTGTTGCCGCTCAGGGCGCCGACCGTGCAGGTGACTCCCGCGAGCGTGCTGGGCACGCTACAAGTAAAGGTCACACTCCCCGGCAGAAAATAGTCGATGGGGGTTAAGGTGAGGGTGGAGGTGCCGCTGCCTCCGGGGGCCATGTCGAGGGTGCCGGGTGAAACCGTGAGGGTAAAATCCGGAGTGCCGGTGCTGAAGACGAAAACGTTTGACCAGGCCGCGGTTCCGCTGCTGGTGGAGGGCTCCAAGGCCTGCACCTCCCAGTAGTAGAGGGTGCTTGCGGCCAGAGCCGCCGCCGGAGTGTAGGAAGTGGCGCTGTTCCCGCTGGTGGTATCGAAAATCGTGCACCCGCTACAGGCCGTTAACGCGGGGTTGGTGGTCAGCATGGTGGGGCTGGATGCAACCAGGATTCGGTAACCGGCGGCGCCCGTGACCGGCGTCCAGGTGAAGGTGGGCGAAACCCCCGCCCCCGCCAGCCCGATGGCCGGAGCGGTCAGCGTGGGCGCCGGCAGGTTGCCCGTGCCCGGTGATTTCCACGCCGTGACTAGGTTATAGGCGTCGATGGACCCCAGACCGGTCGCCTGGTCATACCCGACGCCGGCCGTGTAGCCGATCTGAAACGGGGCGCTGGCGGGACAATCCGGCGTCCCGGCCGTGCAGGGGACAATGTTGTTGCCGGTGGTGATGTCGTGGAACGCCGCCGGCGAGGTGGCGGCCATGGCATAAAGGATGGGGTTGATGTTGCCCTGGCCCCCTGGAGTGTTCATCTTCTGATTGATCAGGGCCACAATCCCCGCGAAGGTGGGTACGGCCGCAGAGGTTCCGCCCACCACGGTGAGGGAATTGGGGACCGTGGTATTGTTGGGGTCGCGAAATCCGTTGACGCAACTCCCCTGGACACAGTCCAAGTAGCCGTCATGGGCGGGGGAGGCGTTCAAGGAGAGGTCGGGAACGTCGCGGAATCCATCGCTGGGAACACCGGTCCCGGTCTGCCACGCGGGCTTGGGAAAGACGGTGCTGACCCCACCGCCCCCTGCCAGCAGACCATTGGTGGTTGACGTATCGTTCCAGGCCATCTCGGGGATATAAAAAAGGGCGGAAGGGTAAACGTCCGCTCCGTTGGAGGCCGTGAGCCAATAGTTCCCCACGCCTTCCGTGAATTCGCTGCCGCCCATCGCCGTCACGTAAGGGGAGCTGGCGGGGAAATCCACCGCCAACCCATGCGTGGCGGAGGTCACGACGTTTGTCGAGGAAGAGTAATCACAATCCGCTGCTCCGGTATCACCGGCGGCGGCCACAATGGTCTGCCCTTGCGACTTCGCTTGTCCGGCGAACCACCCTTCTATAGTTGCCAACTGCGTGGGAGACCACTGCGCTTCGCACAGACCATAGCTGACGGTGATCACGGGCGCCAAGTTACTGTCAATTGCGTTCATTAACGATACATTTACGGCGTCCGTCGAGTTCACGTAGATAATCTTAGCGTTCTTGGCCACTGCACCAGCCCATTCCACGTCGAGGCTCGCCTCGTCGATATCCGTCGAGCTCAACCCCGGATCCGATGAGCCAACCAGTTGAATCTTCGGGGGATTCACAGGAAGCCCTGAGACGCTGCGGAACTTGGTGACATCGCTCGCGGGGCCGGAGCCGTCATTGTAAAGGTCCGTCTGCCCCATCACCGCGATGGACTGGTTGGTGCCATCAATCCCGTTGGCGTAAAGGGCGTTCACGTCGTAAATGACAGCGAAATCCGCGGGCGCCACAAAATTCTTGCCGCTGAGGTAGGAAGTGAAATTGGGTTTGGGGCCTGCGTCCACCTGGCGAATGACGGTGTGGGGTTTGGGATGACAGTTATCAAGCGAGTTAAACCCCAGCACCACGTCGGCGAGGGCGGCGGGCACGGCAGGCTCCGACGCGTTGGCATAGTACGATTTGCCGTCCACAGAGTAGTAATGCATCTCCGTGTGAAAGGCGGATTGCACCTGCCCGGCAGTGCCGGAGAAGCTGACCCAGAGGCGGCTGCGGGCCGTCTGAGTTATGCTGAATCCCTGCGACTGCAACCAGGCGGCGACCTTGGCGATATCGCTCGGGCTCAACCCGAAGCGGTCCGCGAACTGTTCCGGGGTCAGCCAGTGATGGTAGAGGGGCGATGCGCGGTCCTGTTGCTGCTCGAGCAATGCCGACAGATCGGCCTGCTGCTCCGCCGTGGGCTTGAACGTCAGGGTGATGTTTTCAAGCCTGAGCGAGTCCGGCGCCGGGCCCTGATCGTTCTCCGGCTGGAAAATGGAGCGGCGGTTGCCCTCCAGCCAGACCGGCGAGGACCCGGCAATCGGCCCCGCAATGCGATCCGGGTTCGCCGATTGCGCGAAGGAAACCCGGCTAAGCCCGAAGACCAGCCCCAAAACCGCCAGCCCATTCAGAACGAGTATTGTTTTTCGTCGCATCAAGATTCCGTCCCGGCGCCTGTAAAGAGTAGGGTATTGAACTCCTCTAAAATACCACGGAGTGCTCGGTGCTATCCAGCCCTGCGGGAGGGCGGTAGTGTGATATTTGTGCGTTGCTGATAAGGCTGGCGGCAAGCCGATTCTGGAGGTTGGGTGCTTCTTAGAGATTCTCAGACAGCAGGAGAGGGGAACTGGACGATAAAGCTATCGATGGCTGACTCCAGGGCCTGCTCAAGTCGTATCTGATGTTTTGGCTTATTTGCGCCACCTAGGGTATAAGCCTGTAGTTTGGCCAAAGCTCGCAACACTTTTTCAAAGGCGAGTTCAATCCTGGTCGGTAAACGCATGATCATTCCTCAAGTAAACCTTGGCATGATCTCAATCGCCCGTCTGTTCCAAAATGCTCAGCCTTGAGAAATATTGTCCAGAGTGGGTAGCGCGGCGGTACGCGTACTTTGCGTTCCGCTGCGGCTCTTAATACGGCGTGCATCCAAATCTTCATTAATGGGAAATACGAAAAAGCCGCAGACGAAGGCAAACTGCACCTACGTCTGGGCTGTAGAATTTCCTTGCTGCCCACCGCCTGGTTACCTCTGGTATAATAACCGCCCTTGTAGGACTCGCCGGTAAATGGGCGCGCGCGGGATCGCGTCCGGGCCTTCTTACCTCGCATGAAATCCCGCAGTGAGTTGTCCTCATGCTCTTCAAAACCCTAAGTGCCTCCGTCTTTGGTATTGATGCTTACCCGGTGGAGGTGGAAGTCGATGTCACCGCCGGCAAGGGCATATTCTTGACCGTCGGCCTGCCGGATGCCGCCGTGCGCGAAAGCAGCGAGCGGATCAGGTCCGCTATCAACAACTGCGGTTTGCAATTTCCCTGGCAGAACATCACCGTGAACCTGGCGCCCGCGGATGTGAAGAAGGAAGGGTCAGGATTCGATCTTCCCATCGCCCTGGGGATTCTGGGCACGACGGGCGCGCTGCTGAAGACCGAATTGAAAGACATACTGTTTCTCGGCGAACTGTCGCTGGATGGCAGCCTGCGGCCCATCAAAGGCGCGCTCTCCATCGCCTCGATGGCGCGGCAGAAGGGCCTGCGCAAACTGGTGCTGCCGCTGGAAAATGCCGCGGAAGCGGCCGTGGTACAGGACGTGCAAGTTTTCGGCCTGCGCTCCCTGCCCGAGGCGCTGGACTTCATTAACGAAACGCGCGAGTTCAAGCCCATGCATGTCAACACCGCGGCCATGCTGGCGCAGGCCTGCCAGTACGCGGTGGATTTTCGCGACGTCAAAGGCCAACTCCACGCCAAACGCGCCATCGAGGTGGCCACCGCCGGCGGCCACAACATCCTGATGATCGGTCCGCCCGGCGCGGGCAAAACCATGCTGGCCAAACGCATTCCCACCATTCTGCCCCCGCTTACTTTCGACGAAGCGATCCAGACCACCAAAATTCACAGCGTGGCCGGAGTGCTGGAAGCGGGCGCGGGACTGATGGGCGTCCGCCCCTTCCGCTCGCCCCATCACACCATTTCCGACGCCGGTTTGATTGGCGGCGGAGTCATTCCGCGGCCCGGTGAAGTCAGCCTGGCGCACAACGGCGTGCTGTTTCTCGATGAGCTGCCGGAATTCCAGCGCAACGTGTTGGAAGTGATGCGGCAACCCCTGGAAGACGGCATGGTCACCATCGCCCGCGCCGCCATGACCCTGACTTTCCCCGCGCGCTTCATGCTGGCGGCGGCCATGAATCCCTGCCCGTGCGGATTCTTCAACGACCCTTCGCGCGAGTGCACCTGCACCCCGCCGCTTATCCAGCGCTATGTTTCGAAAATTTCCGGGCCGCTGCTCGACCGCATCGACATCCACATTGATATGCCTGCCGTGCGCTTCCAGGAATTGCGCCAGGATGTAGGCGGCGAAACCTCGGATGCCATTCGCGCCCGCGTCATCAAGACACGGGAACGCCAGCTCGAACGCTTCCAGGGCGAGAAGATTTATTGCAACGCCCAAATGAGCTCGCGGCAAATCCGCAAGTATTGTAATATCGCACCCGACAGCGAGCGCCTGTTGGAAAGCGCCATGAATCGCCTGGGCCTTTCGGCGCGCGCCCATGACCGCATTCTGAAAGTGGCGCGCACCATCGCCGACATGGAGGCCGCGGAAGACCTCCAGAACGAGCACGTGTCGGAAGCCATTCAGTACCGCTCGCTCGACCGCAGCTATTGGACGTAATAATGTTAAACTATGTGGAGGAAGCGAACGGTTTGGCCGGGGCACCGAGGACCGAGGGAGAGGACGCCATGACAAAAGTAACGGTCAGTCGTACATCCAAAGTTACCAGAACCAGTAGTGCAACGTCACCGCCGAAACGCGGTACCGTCGCAGGCCGCAATGGAAAGTCAGGGAGAGGTGCGCCGGCGCGCAAGTCGATTGAAGAGCTTGCGGCGGAGCAAGGAGTAAAGCCGACGACGCTGGAAGACATCCTCGGGAAGGGCGCCGATTTGTGGGAAAATAATCAAGAATTCGAACGGTTCGTTGAGGATATCTACGCCCGCCGGCGCGAAGATCGGGAGCTCGCCAAACCGTGAGCACTCTCCTGCTTGATACCGACGTGTTTTCCTTCCTGTTCAAAAACCACCTACTGGCTGAGGCTTACCGACCGCGAGGCATACCAGATCTGACCATCCTCACGGAGAGTGGATAGCTGGTAGGCACCGTGAGCGCTTTCCTGAGGGTGAGAGGCACGCTGCCAGACCTGTTTTGTTGATTGCGCCTGGCCGAGGAGTGAATCATGACCCACAAAGAGCGATTTCTGACCGCGATAAATCACCAGGAACCCGACCGGGTGCCAATCTGCGCCTGGTATACGCCCGAGGCGGAAAGGGCCATGCTGCGCCATCTGGGGGTGGAGTCGGACCAAACCGAAACCTACCAGGCCGCGGGTGGCCCGCTCCCCATCCTGATGGACCACGACTTTCTGATTTCCTGGGTGGGCCCCTGCACCAGCTACTATTCCAATCCCGCCGCGGAATACACCGACGAGTGGGGCATCGGGTGGAAATGGTTCAAGTACGCAGCGGGCGGCTCCTACACGGAGATGGTCCGGCACCCGCTCGCCGACATTGTCGATCCCTCGGAATTCACCATTCCCGACTTTACGCGCGAGGACCGCTACACCGGCACGCTCAAGATGATCGCGGATTACGGAGGTGAGTACGGGATCATGGGCGGGTGCGCCTGCACGCTCTTCGAGCTGGCATGGTATCTGCGCGGCATGGAGCAGGTCCTGGAGGACATGGTTTCGAACCAAGACTTCATGCACGCCTATCTGGACCGGCTGATGAAGTGGATCGACGAAGCGGGCAGCCGCATGGTGGGCCTGGGCGTGGACGTCCTCTGGATCGGCGACGACTTCGGCATGCAGAACCAGATGCTGATCTCCCCGCAGCTTTTCCGGGAATTCATCAAGCCGCGCTACGCCCGGCTCTTTGCGAAATGGAAAGCGCTCAATCCCGCCCTCAAGATTGCTTTCCATTCGGACGGCAACATCTTCCCCATCATTCCCGATTTGATTGAAGTGGGGCTGGATATCTTGAACCCCGTTCAGCCCAAGTCCATGGACCCGGCGAAAGTGAAAAAAGAGTTTGGCGACAAGCTCACCTTATGGGGTACCGTGGACATTCAGGAAGTGCTGCCCTTTGGAACCCCCGAGGATGTCGCGAATGAAGTCAAATTGCGCATCCGAACCGCGGGGAAAGGGGGCGGCCTGATCATTTCCCCGGCCCACAACATCCAGGCGGAGGTGCCGCTCGCCAATATCCTGGCCTTTTATGAGGCGGCCAAGACGTTCGGACGCTATCCCCTGCGCGACTCATTTTGAAGTGGCGCGAAGTGCCACGGGCGTCCGAAGGTGTGAAAAAATAATATCTCAACCACAGAGGCACTGAGACGCAGAGAAAAAGGCCTTTTGATTTCATCACTCTGCGCCTCTGTCTCTCTGCTTATGAAAATGGCTGTGCCGAAGGCACTTTGGAGTGCGGTCGCGAAGCTGCCGCTTTCCGCCCTTGATTCATGTGGTCCGTGGGCAAGGGGCAAAGCGGCAGCTTCGCGACCGCACTCCAAAGTGCTTCGCACATTTCACTCGATGAACGATGACTACCGAACAGAATGGGGGCTCGACATGAAAAAGGATCAGATCACGCGCCGGGACTTTGTAAAGCTCGGCGTGGTGGGCGGTGTCACCGCATGGCTACCTTCTGCGGGCGGCTTTCCGGCGCAGGCGGCGGCGAGCGAAGAGGGGGTTTGCATCACCCTCTGCAACCATTGGAGCTACATCGGCATTGGCTGGCAGTTGGGAATCGAGTCCTGTGTCCTGTCGGCGGAAGACGCGATGGGAATGGCGGACCGCTCGCCGCACGTCAAGACCTGTTTGGAATTGGACGCGCGCGCCTACGAGTTTATGGCCGAGAAATTCCCCGAGGTCGCCGAGCGCCTGAAGAAGTATCTGGCCGAGGGTAAAGTGGAACTGATCGGCGGCACCTACAGTCAGCCGCTCGGGACCATGTTCAGCGGCGAGTCCAACATCCGTCAGCTTGTCTATGGCCGGAACACGATTCGCAAAGCGCTTGACTATGAGGTGACAACCTTCCTCGATGAGGAAGAATTCTCTCACCCGCAGATCCCCCAAATCGCGCTGGGGGCGGGCTACACCTATGCCAGCCTCGCGCAGGTGGACACCTGGGGCCGGGCCGGAATCCCCTACCTGGAAGTCAACGCCTTCCACTGGAAAGGCATGGATGGCGTCACCATCCCCTGCATCCCCAAGAACTCGCTCTTCGGATATTCCCCGGACCTGATCAAACTTGCCACTTCCGATGCCTTCAAGAAGCTGAAGGTTTTGGGCAAGCCGCTCCTCTTCACCTGGGAAGAGTTTGGATGGGAACCTCCCGAGCAGCCTTCCTACCTCAAGACGCCCGAAAAATACGAGAAGATATCCAAGCAATTTCCCGTGGAGTTTGTCACGTTGAAGGACTATCTCGACCGGTACGGCAGCAGCGCGGCCAAAGAACCCGTCTACTTCAACATGGATGCTTGGAAAAAACTTCTCACCTGGGGTCTGGGCGGAGACCAGTTGCGCGTCATGGACCGCAAAGTGGAGGCGACGCTGCTGGCGGCGGAGCGCTTCGACGCCCTCGCGGCAAGCCTGGGTGGAGAAGATCACGCGCGATCCCTGGAGAAGGCTTGGAAGAATCTTCTGACCTCGCAAAGTCACGATGTGGGGCTTTGCGAGTACTCGCGCTGGCAGGGTGACCGCATGGCGCCACTCGACCGCATCGAGGACAACCACAACTTCACCTGGGGCGCCATCGGCTATAACCATCTGAGCGCCGCGGAAAAACAGGGGAGGGAACTGCTGGGAAATTCGGTGGGCTATGTTTCCGGCCGCATCGACTCGGAGACTGCCCAGCAAGGCCCCTTGGCGGTCACGGTCTTTAACCCTTGCGCCTGGGAGCGCACCGACTTGGCGACCACGGGACGGCTATTTCCACCTGACAACAATGCCAAGGATCTTGTCGTGAAGGATCGCTCGGGCCGCGTGGTGCCTTCCCAAATCATCAAGAGCGACAAGGACGACCAGGGGAACCTGCGCGTCGCTGACGTGGCCTTTCAGGCCAAAAATGTTCCCAGTGTTGGCTACGACACCTACTATCTCGAGTTTACGCCCGGCGCCGCCCAGCCGGCCGCCACCGATCTGCGCATTGATGAATCCAAATTGTTACTTGAGAACGAACACCTGAAAGTCAAACTGAGCCCGAAGTTCGGCGCCATCGCGAGCCTGGTTGACAAGCGAACCGGCCGCGAGATGATCGATGGTGAAAAGGGCGCCTTCCCGGTGTTCCGCGGCAATCCCAACCAGGACTACGACCTGTTTAGCGTTTTTGTTGAGAAAAAGTACCACCGAGAGGGGATCAAAATCCCGGCATCTTTCGACAGCTCCAAGTCCGAAGCGGCCTATGAAGGTAAAGAGAAATTGACCGCCCCTTCGGGCCAGATGGGTTGGGACGCCAATCTGAATTCCTCGATTCGCTGGATCGAAACCGGTCCGCTGCGCGCCACGGTCAAGACCCATCACGACTGGCCGCTGCTGAAGTTTGAGACCTATGTCACGTTGTGCGCGGGATCGCCGTGGGTGGAGGTTATCAGCCGCGTGCTCGCGCAAATCCCGCCGGCTCCCGACGCGCTCGGCGCCGACGGCCGATTCCCCGCGGAAATCCAGCAGGGCTACTGGCTGACCTTCGCGCCGGGTTTCGCCCCGACCTCGGTGGTCCGGGATTTCCCGTTGGGGATTGAACCTACCGAATGCCCCTATTTCCAGGCTCGCACGTTTGTTGATCTGGTGGGAGCCGATGCCGGCCTGCTGGTCGTACACCCGGGAACCCAGTATTTCAAACGTGAAGCCGGCGGCGTGTTTTCAAACTTGATTATGCGCGAGTGGGAATCATACTTCTCTGCTGAATATGGCTGGCCACGCTATTCCGAATACCGCCATGCTTTGTGGCCACACCGTTCAAGCTTTACTCATGCCGACCGCGTGCGGGCAGCCGATGAGTTCAGCCAGAAGCTCATCACGGTGGTCGGCAAACCGCAGAAGGGAAGCCTGCCCCTGAGCAAGAGCTTCATCACCGTGCAGCCTGCCAATGCCCATCTGATGGTGTTTCGAAAGAAAGAGCCAGAGGGCTTCGAAATCCGCATCTTGGAGACGGCCGGCCAGAAAGGATCGGCGTCCATCGAATTGGCAATCTCAGCCCAAGGAGCATCGGAGACCGACCTCCAGGGTAAGAAGGTTGGGGAGGCCACCCTCCGCTCCGGCAAATTAAGCCTCGATCTCCAACCTTGGAGAGTTCGAACCTTCGAGGTGGTTTGAGCCGCCTACGCCACGCTCTTCCGATAGGGGAATCTTTCTTCCATACGCAGGATTTCCTGCCACGACTTGATTCCGCCCGTGGTGGTCAAGTCGCTCAAGTTCATGGCGCCGGCGCAGGTGGCGAAGCGGAGAGTCTGGTCATGACTCCAGCCTTGATATAACCCGTAGAGAATGCCCGCGCAGAAAGAATCCCCGGCCCCGGCGCCACCCACGATGTAGTCATCCGATACTTCGAGGGAAGGTTGCAGCAACTCTACCCCATCTCTCGAACGGAGATAGCCGCCCTCGGGGAAATGAATGACCACCAGATCTCCAACTCCGAATCCGAAAATTGTCGCCCCAATCTTGCCCAGGTTTTCGGGAAGCAGCTTGCCCCCTTGTCGCAGAGGAATTCCCGTCAGCTTCTCTGCTTCCCAATCGTTAATGATGCAGTAGTCGGTATACTTCAGCGCCGGCGGCACGATGTGGCGAAAGCGGTCGCTGTTCTCCGATACTAAATCAATCGAGGTCCGGATATTCCGCGATTGCAGTTGCGCCAGGAAGCGCGCCGCCACGGTTCCAAACTCCGCGTCGGGTTGATCCATGGCCTCCATCATCAGCAAATATCCCAGGTGGAACATCTTGACGGGCAGGTTATCCAGATCGACGTCTGCGGGTTGGAACAAACGGTTGGTTCCCAGGTAGTGGAAGAAGGTCCGGCACCCGCTGGCCTTGATGCTGAATACGTCGGTGAACGACGTGGTGTCGCGGTCGGTTCGGCGCAGTTGGTCCACGTTGACATGAGGGTAGCGGCGGCACTCCTCCACCAGATAGTCGCCGTAGGCGTCGTTGCCGATGACGCCGAGGGCATAAAGCGGCAGGCGGGCGTCAAACTTCGCCAGGTTGATGATAACGTTGTGGGCCAAGCCTCCGCCGCCGCGCGACATTTCAGATATGTAAGCGATCGAGTTCTCCGGAGGGTAGTGGTCAATCACTTTGACCAGATCGACCACCCAAATGCCGCCACAAGCAATTCCCTGGCGATGATCCGCGGTCATAGAGGGCTCCTAGTAAGACGAAACGAGTTCTCGGGCAATGGCCACAATGTTTTCGACGGAAGGGACATAGAACTTTTCCATCACGGGCGCGAAGGGCACGGGAGTGTCCGGAGCGGCGACCCGGCGGATGGGCGCGTCCAGGTAACCGAAGCAGGATTCACCAATGCGCGCGGCAACCTCCGCCCCCCAGCCCCCCGTCAAGTTATCTTCTTCGACGATCAGCAGCTTGCGCGTCCGGCGCGCGGACTCTGCGACGGTGTCCCAATCAAAAGGCGCCAGCGTCCGGACGTCAATGATCTCGGCCTCGATGCCGGTTTCCGCCAGGATCGCCGCCGCCGCGAGCGAGCGGTGCACCATCAGGAGATTGGCCACCAGCGTAATGTCCCGGCCTGGGCGCGCGATCTTCGCCTGGCCAAACGGAATCAGGTACTCCTCTTCCGGGACGTAACCCAGGACTTCAATTCCGCCGGCTTCTTTCCTGGCTCCTTTGCTGCCATAAAGCAGCTTGTGCTCAAAAAAGATAACAGGATTGTCGTCGCGAATGGCGGTTTTCAAAAGTCCTTTGCCGTCGTAGGGGTTGGAAGGGCATGCCACCTTCAATCCCGGGACGTGCATGAAGAAGCCTTCCAAGGATTGTCCATGCTGGGCGCCGCGGGTGGTGGCTCCCACCGGGGCTCGCATCACCATGGGCACCGAAATCTTGCCCCCGGACATATAGCGGAGTTTGGCCGCCTGGTTGACCAGTTGGTCCATGGCGATGAACAGAAAATCTCCGTACTGGACGTCGGCCACCGGACGCAAACCGCCCACCGCGGCGCCGGCGGCGACTCCCGCGATGGCAGCCTCGGAAATCGGTGTGTCCATGACGCGCCGATGTCCGAACTCCTCCGCCAAACCAAGCGTTACGGTGAAAGCGCCGCCAAAGCCACCCTCCACGCCAATATCCTCGCCAATGAGGATCACCCTTGCGTCGCGGCGCATCTCCTCGCGCAGGGCATCGCGGAGGGCCTCCACCATCGTCATCCGGCGAGTGGGTGTTTCGGCCTTCGGAGTCGAAGTTTCAGGCAAAGACATCGGTTAGGCACTCCTCTTTGGCGGGATCGGGACTTCCCTCGGCGTATTCCACGGCCTCATCAAGTTCCTGTTCGACAGATGCTTTGATTTGGCTCGCATCTTCCTCACGCAGGTGCCCCTCGGCGATCAGGGCTTTTTCGTAAACCTCAACGGGGTCGCGCAGCTTCCAGGCGGCCACCTCTTCCGAGGGACGATAGCGGCCCGGGTCGCTTCGCGAATGGCCGCTGAACCGGTAGGTTTCAAGCTCCAGGAGCGTGGGCCCCGCGCCCGCCCGGGCGCGTTCCCCAGCGCGCGACATGGTGCGATACACACCCTCCACATCGTTTCCATCAATCGTCTCGCCGGGGATTCCGTAAGCCGCGGCGCGCTCGGCCACGTGCTTCACCTTCATGACCTTCTCAATTGAAGTAGAAGCTCCATATTTGTTGTTTTCACAAATATAGACGACCGGGAGATTCCAAATGGCGCCCATGTTGATGGCCTCGTGAAAAGTCCCGATGTTCGCGGCGCCGTCTCCGAAGAAGCAAGCCACGATGTTCTTCTTCCCCAGGTATTGAAAGGCCAGCGCCTGGCCTGTCGCCAGCGGAATTCCGCCCCCCACAATGGCAATCGCCGGCAGCATGCCCAGGGCGTAATCCCCCAAGTGCATGGACCCTCCCTTGCCGTGGCAGCAGCCGGTGGTTTTGGCGAAAAGTTCGGCCATCAAACTCTTCACCGGAAGGCCGCGCGCGATCGCATGGGAATGCGGCCGGTGGGTGCTGGTGATCATATCGCCTTCGACGAGCGCCGAGCACACTCCCACTGCACTGGCTTCCTGACCCGCTGACTGATGAACCGTTCCCGGCAGCCGCCCTTCCAGAAACATGTAGTAGACCCGCTCCTCGAACCTCCGGCACAACAGCATGCGGCGATACATGGCGAGCTTCTGATCCTTGCTCAAATCCGTTTCGGTCATAGGGTGTTCTAGTGACCTGGAATTCTCTCCTTCCACATCCCTGCGAGTGATCAATCCATCCGGGCCCGTGCCGCGAACTGATGCCAAGTCGATTCCCCATTCCTTGGCCAGTGCTTTTGCCGTGGGAGTCGCGAGCAAACCCGCCGGCGAAGTAGTTGCGGCTCGAGGCGGCGCGGCCACAGGCTTTGCGGCAGGCATCGAGGCGACTGCCTTTTGCTCCGAGGGCGCCAATGGCTCTTCCAGCGTGTCGGTGACAATGGCGATAGGGGCCATGGCGCTCACCATCTGCCCTTCCGCGGCCAGCACCTGGCGCAGGTAACCACTGAGGTAAGACTCCACCTCCATCGTTACCTTGTCGGTTTCGACCTCGAGCAGATGATCGCCTTGGGAAATCTTTTCGCCAGGTCCTTTCAGCCACCTCAGGATTTTTCCTTCGGCAGTTGTTTGTCCCAGGTCGGGCATGACGATCGTGTGTATCATTTCTGGATTCTACCTTTCCGCGACCGAAAAAGATGCAACGCGCACAATTTTCCTCTAACTCCACAGGCTAAGGTCAAATAGCATAGTTGACAAAACACGAATGAGCACGATTCAGCACGATAGACCGAAGTCATTTCGGGCGCAGGGACAATTTGACTGTCTTGATCTCATAAGGGTGCAAGTCCAATTGGAAGGAATTCTGCTCCGTCCTGAGCTCGCGCCCCGCATCCTCCATCAGATTGGCTTCGTGCGCCGAGATGATTTCCGCGTGCATCTGGATCCTGACCCCCGCAGTCGGCCGGCCGGTGGCTTCGTACACGCGCAAGATCACGCTGCCGTCGCGCCCCGGTTTCAGCGCCGAAATGTCCACATTGGGCGCGGAAACCTCCACCCACCCCCAGCGACTGGGCAGGCTCCCCGCGTGGGTCGCCACCTTGCGCACGATCAATGGGTTGTTGATCTCCCACCCGGCGCGGGTGACGCCCGCCTCGCGCCAGTCACCGACGTGAGGAATCAGCGCATACTGCAACGTCAAGGTTTTCCCCATCTCGAGCCCGGAATCCGACCCAACGCCCGGCTCGTAGCCGCCGCCGAACCCGTAAGCCGTGATCGCCGCCGAGCGCAGGAGCGAGAGCATCAGCGTCCCTTCGGCCACGTTATTGCCGGGCATGGCGCAATTCAATAGCGCGAGCCCATGCGCGCCGTCGCCATAGTCGATCCAATTCTGCGCGGGAAATTCCTGCCCCTGAGGCCGCTCGATGGCCCCAAACGGAATCTCGTCCGTGCGCTTTCCGGCTTTAATGGTGGTCGGGAACAAGGCGCGATACCGCACGTAGGAATCGTTGTTCAGGATTTCCGTTTCGATATCGACTCGCCGCACGCCCGCATAGAGCCGCACGCGCGTCGAAAAGTTCCCTTTGCCGAAGGGATGCGAAACGCTGTACTGGGAAAAGACGGGGCCGGCGGTGGTCTCGCCGCTCCCTCCCACCCACTCGCTCGAGAACTTCGCCCGCGTCCGGTCGGGCAGCAGAATCGGCCGGGTCATGGCAATGTTCCGCCCGCCGTTCAAGGTCCCATAGAGTTGCCAAAGGTCTCCGCCGTCCTGTTCCTGCGCCACCACGTTGCCCGCGGCGCGCAGGGCCTCCCACCCCGTCGCCTTCCCCACCAGGCTAGTCATCTCGCCGGTCCAGATGTTGAAGCTGGCGCGGTAAAACTCGTTCTCAATCGAGCCCCGATCTTGCTGCGCGGCGGAGGCGGTTCCCCAAAGGCGCGGGGCGGCCATCTTGGCCTTCGGAGTGCGGCTCGCAGTTTTCGGAACCACGTGATAGACCGCGTATCCGAGCGCCGGAACCTCCCGCGCCACGAAGGCGAGTTGGGCGTGCTTGATGCCCCCATCACCATAGCGGCTTTCGTCGCTAAGCTGGACCGGAACGGGCTTGCCCTCCGAATCCAGAAGTGATAGATCGACAAAGCCCCCTTCGGTCAACTCCACATCCGTTTCCGCCACGTCCGTTCGCGGCCACCCGAGGGTATTGAAGACGACGATCGGGAAACCCTCTCCGCGGGTATCGATCTTGGAGGCGATCTGCTCGGTGGAAGTTCGCACAATTTCATCCGCCGCGCGCTGGGAGAAGTTGTACCCGCGCAGAACGTCGTCGTAAACCTTGTCAACCATCACCCCGGAAGCCAGGTCGTGGGTCTGATTGAAGAGCACGGGCTCCCAAGCGCGCGCGAGCTCGCCCGGGTCGAGCGTTGCCCCCAGCCAGCGCGCCAGCGCTCCCAGTTTCTCCGCCGAGGAAAGCAAGCCCTCCATCTTCCGCATCCACTGTTTCAGCTCAATCCGGCTGCTGTAAATCCCCTGAAAGATGGGATTCAGCTCGCCACCCACCACTTGCCGGTCCCCACGCTGCGCCACCGCCGCCTCAAAATCCGTAGGCACACCAAACCTCAGGGCAAACGGCTCGTCGCCTTTCTGGTTGAATTGCCTCACCATTTCCGGCATCTGCCCCTCGGGCTCGGAAACGTCGGCGCCGTCGAGCGCCACCCGATCATGCCCTCGCGAAAAGGGGGTCAGCGCCCCAAAGCGCTCCCGCGCAAAGCGCTCAAACTCAGCGGGGTTGCCGGGCGAATCATAAAATATCCCATAGCCCCACGGGAGCCAGAAGGCCGGAATTTGCGTACCGTCGATTCCCTGCCACAAGAATTCGGAAGGTGTATCCAGGCTGGAAACGCCGCGGAAAAACCAATACGACTTGTAACCCGCCAATTTCAGGATCTGCGGCATCTGCGCGTGGTGCCCGAAGGTGTCAAGATTCCAGCCCACCGTGACGTCCACGCCCAATTGGTCCCGATAGTAACTCTTGCCGTAGAGGATCTGGTGTACAAACGATTCCCCCGCGGGCATGTTCACATCCGGCATGATGTCCGTGCCGCCCACCAATTGCAGCCTTCCCTCTTTCACGAATTTCCGAAAGGTGGACGCGTCTTCCGGGTACCTTTCGAGATAAGGCCGGACATAGGCAACCTGGTCGAGGACAAAACGGTATTCAGGATGCTCTCCCAACAGGTGCAACGCCGCGGAAATGTTCCCGAGACCCATCTCGAGATACTCTTCGCGGGTCTTGAAAACTGCGCCTTCCCAGTGGGTGTGGGGGATGATCCAGAGGACATCCTTGGGGGCAGCGGCTTCCTTCCCGGCTCCCGGCGCTGCCTGCCCGAAAACAAGGATATCCCCCGCCCACGCGACGACGACGCACAGACTGACAAACCTAAGGAAGCGGAGAAATGGATGGTTAGACATAGACCCCTTTATATCATGCCCAGCGCCCACTTTGAACGAACAACCCGTGGCCGTAGTGGGTCATGATGTTGTAGCGGCGAGTTTACCTCGCCATATGGCGGCGTAAAGCCGCCTCTACATCCAACTGCACCACTACTAAAAAGTTCACGTTCCTGCCAGAAACCACCGATAAACGATGTGGGGAAGTGTCGGGGGCACTGCGAGGGGGCGGAAGAAATGCACGGGAGGGGCTCGCCCTACCCTGGGGTCGTGTCTTAATTTGACGTAGCGGCGGCTTTACGCCGCCATATGGCGAGGTAAACTCGCCGCTACACCTCCCCGGCTCGTCATCTGGCCCCGTGTACGGAGCGGCTTTTGCATGGCCATCCAATGCGGGTAGCGCCAAGCGGCAGAGGGCCAAGCATGCCCCCGGCAGAAAGGGCAAAATGCTGCCCAAATAGGGCGGGGGAAGGTGAGCTTGCCGCCGCGGTCAACGCTATCTACCTGTATTTTCTATAAGATTAGGGGAAAAGCGGTAAGCCTTGTATTTTCAATTAGATCTCAGCTTTCCGGGATTTCTGTTTTCGCTTGACCGTGTGTTTTCAATAGGTTCTAGGGTTCGCTCGGGGTCGCGGCGCGCCTGGCTGGCGAGTCGCCGCCGCGCGCGCTGGGCATAAGCCCGGTCTTCCATCTCCATCTCGAACCTGACGCGGGGTGGCAGCAGGGACATGGCGGCGCCTCACGAAGACCTACCCATATAGCATACAACATAGCCTAAGGTTTTGTCAAGAGAAATTTTTCCCCGGCCGCTTCCCCCTGGTGCCTAACGGCCAGTCCTCGGCCTTCTTCACCAAAGCGGCGCGCTGGGCGTTGCTTTCCACATCGCGAGCCAAGGTCAGGAAATGACGGTCGGAGGCGACCCGCGGCGACTTATAGCGGCCTTGATAAACGTGGCCGTAGCCGACCGTCCGGGTGCGCGCGTGATAACGCGGCGTGTGGGTCAAGGTGAGGCGTCGCAGGAATTTCGAGAGATCGCCGTCCGCTCGGGGATAAAGCACCAGGTGCCCATGATTCGGCTTCCGGCAGTAAGCCAGAATGCGCATGGGCACAAAATTCAAGCGCGCTTCCACGATACCGAGAAAATCTTCATCATGCGCAGTTTCTCGGAACCGCCGAGAGCGGAAGTTCGCGCGGTTCAGCGCATGATAAATCATCCCGCCCACATCCACTCGCCTCGCTCTGCCCATAACCGAAGACTATCGCTTTTTCCTCGAAAATAAAATGGTTCTGACACCATTTCCCCCCTAAACCATGCACCCAGCCGCGATGACGCCGCGAATGGGGAAGTATAAATTAGCGCAGGTGTCAGGGTTCAGAGATCAGGGAACAGAAATTAGGAATCGCAAAATTCACACTTGACATTTTGACAGACAATCCACTACCATATGGTTGTGGATAAATTGGGTACAACATTTGCTGCTTTGTCTGATCCAACCCGGCGGGGGATGATCGAACGACTCTCACATGGTCCTGCCTCGGTGCATGGATTGACGGAAGCGTTTACACTCTCGCAGCAGATGATTTCAAAACATATTGCCTACCTGGTGCGGGCGCGGATTGTGATCAAGACGAAGCGTGGACGAGAGAGTGTGTGCACGCTTAGGCCAGAGGCGATAAAGACCGTCAGCGACTGGGCGGCTTATTACCGCCGATTCTGGGAAGAGAGTTTCGACAAGCTGGATGTGGTGGTGAATCAAATAAAAAAAACGGAGGTCAGTGATGACAAAAAACGCGGTTAACGAGACGGAGCGGATGGTGGTGACAAGAGTTTTTGATGCCCCACGCGAATTGGTTTGGAAGGCGTGGACAGACCCGAAATATGTGATGCAGTGGTGGGGGCCGAAGGGTTTTACGGCGCCCTTTTGCGAGATGGATTTTCGCGTGGGGGGGAAATTTCTCTGCTGCATGAGGGCCCCGGATGGGCAGGAGTTCTGGAATGGTGGTGAATACCACGAGATTATTCTGCACGCGAAGATTGTTTACTCGATGTACTTTGCTGACGCGAAGGGAAACAAGGTTGAGGCTGCGCAATATGGGATAGAACATGAGGCCATAGACGGTGCGTACGATGTGATTACCTTTGAGGATTTTGGAGACGGCCAGACGAAGCTCACCTTAATTGGAAATGAATCTATGGAGAGCGCAAAGAAGAGCGGTCAAGTCGAGGGCTGGAACCAGTTACTCGATAAATTTGCTGCAGTTGTTGCGGGGCTCGCGCCGGCGAAATAAGAAGTTGAAGTTTTGATGATCATCATGCGCGAGATACGGAACCTAAAGCAAACGCAGGCCCATCCCGGAGGCCCCCGCTAAGGTGGAAGTGGAAAGCATTCTTGGACGATTTGCCGGATAGGTCGGGCGCAGCGCAACGAAGGCAGGGAAAAGGGAATACGAGACAGGGGGTTCAACCGGAATCCCCCTCTCTACACCTGATCTAGGGGTTTGAATCGCTCCTTTGGGCGACGTCGGGCGCCGGCGGCAGATTCAGACGAGCGCGGCCATGGGTTGAAGTGAGGTTGTGAGCAGTAGCCACGCGCACGGATAATCGGACGGAGTGCGCTTGCTTCCCAAGGGGTTTTGCCGTATCCTGAGTCGCATGGAAATACAACTTACCCCCGAGACGGAAAAGAGGCTCCAGGCTCTGGCCGAGCAAAGCGGAGGCGCGACGGTTGACGAGCTTGTGCAGGACGTCATCGAGGAATATTTCGGCGATCTTGCGAAGGCGCGGCAAACGCTGGACAGTCGCTATGACGACCTCGAAAGCGGCAGGGTAAAGCCTGTCCCCGGCGATGCAGTGATCGCCCGGCTTCGGGCCAGGAGCGCGGCCTACCGCGCGAACCGCAATGCCAGCCTATGATTTCCACCCCGAAGCTGAAAGCGACATCAACGCCATTTGGGATTACATCGCCGAAGACAGTCCCGATGCCGCCGACCGGACGATCGACAAGATTGTGGCCGCTATCGAGGCCCTTGTGCCTTTGCCCCATGTGGGCCACCGCCGCCCCGATCTTACCTCCCGCCCCTTGAGATTCATTACCGCGCAGAATTATCTCATCGCCTACGCCCCGGACAAAAGACCGTTATGGGTTGTCGCCATTATGCATGGACGTCGCAGCCCCCGCTTGATGGCCGCGATCCTCAGGGGCAGAGAGTAACGGCGCGTTTCAAAAATCGTCCTTTGTGAAAACGCCCAGGGGGAAAAACGGTTCCTGGGGGAAAAACGGTTCCTGGAACCGTTTCCCCCCTTTCCCCCCTAAGCATTTTCAATACTTTACACTGTTGATAACGGGTCCAAATTCAATTTCTTCGCATGTTCCTGACACCATTCGCCCGCTCCACCCTGCAATATGCCGGTTTATCCCGGCGCTTCCCTGACACCGTTTTCCCCCTTGACTACTTCTTGTACATCATGTATATTACGTTGAAGAAGCGCGCTATTAATCCCGTGTAGGAAAAGGAGTAACTCATGCCGAAAAGATTTCCGAGGACAGAAGACACGCAAAAAACCACGCCAAGCGATTTTCGGAAAAGAATGGGGTACTTTCTTGGGCTCGTTCGGTTCGGCAGGAAATCGATCTATATCGCCTCCCGTGGAAAGATATGGGCCGTTCTTTGCCCTCCAGAAAACTGGTCTTCCGAAGAGCCAAACAAACCGTGATATGCCGGCGCCTCGAGGTCGAAGCACATGCTTCGAAGTCGAAGTAACGGGTGGATTCTTTCTTGAAATTTAAGAGAGAATCTACCTGCTGACTCGGGCGTAGATTGCGGCTCGTGGCATTGCAGCGGCTCCTCATGTGCTCAAGATTGAGTTCGGGCTGTCGGGCGCATCCTCGCGGCTTCTGGCACGCCTGGCGACGTGGGAAAGGACTCACCGAAGACTCAGGAGGTCCCATTTACAACATACATCCGAGAATCGGAATTTTCAGGGGAAAGTAAGCCTTTAGGCAAAAAAAGGGGCAAATTCTTAGGATTTCAGCGGTGGGTGCCGGGGGCTTTCCGGCTGGCTCCTCGATATACTTCGAGAACAACCTGTTCTTTGGCTTTGGCAAGCAGCTTATTCAAGCGACGAAAGTTGGCTACGGTTACTTTACTTAGCCCCTTTCCATGAGCAAGCAGCCTGCCAATATCCTTATGAGCTTCCGTTGGGTTGTCTGTCCTGCCTGTCTCGAACAATGCGGTCAGGGAATAGAGTCGAACCATATGTTTCTCGTTATGCTTGTTAACTGCTCGTTGCATCAACGTTAAACCAAACGAGTGTGTGATTGGTCCCAGCCACTTATGGTTTGCCTCGTGAAGACCGAATGCCCTCTTTGCTTTCGCAGCACGAGACGCTTTCCAATACTCTTTGTCTGGGTCATACCCCAGCCTGTCGATTTCGTCTTGAGTACTAGTCTCCCATGGAGTTTCTTCAATATAAGGCTCGTAAAGCTCTCTCAAATCCATAGGGTGAGCCTTGCCATCGTCACCCGAATACACTAATTCAATACTCTTGTATTCCGCAATGAAGACCTCTTTATTGGCTTTGGCAAGCACCTTCTTAAAATGCTTGAAGTTATTAACGACCGATGGGCGTAAATCTATTCCACTGGCAAGCAGTTTATCAATATCAGAAATGGCTTCCTTCGGATTGTCAGTCCTGCCCTCCCCGAACAAGGAAGTCAGAGAAAAAATCCTGACTTTGCCTTTCTGAGCCATGCATTGGTCGATGGCTTCGTTCATGCCTGTTATCGGTCTAATTGGCCCCAACCACTCGTCGTGGTCGTGAAGACAGTGTCTCATCTTAGTTCTCCTGTACCCTAACAGGGCTTACCTGTTCTTTCATTTCTAAGCCAGCTCTTCCAGCACAATTTCCTCATCCTACCGCATGTGTTGGTCCAACATGTCAGAGAACGCTCGCCAGTTTTGTTTGAGTCGGTTGACGCTATTTCCACGAGGCCACCACTCGACGCTGCCACGCCCTATAAGTAAAGTTCCGAGGAGCACATTCTTGCTCTTGACTCGAAACTCCACAGAGTTGCCAGCCTTGAGCTTGGCTAGGTCAATCGAAAACGGCAGGAACGCTGTGACGCTGGTTACATTGGCGTTTCGTTTTCTTGGCATACGAGGATTTCTCCTTTTCATTTCGGGCTTGACCTTCAGTAGACCACATCCCATTCCCTCGAAAAGTAAAGCTGTTCAAGTATCAAGTTTCCACTTTCGATTTACCGTTACCGCCAGCCATGCGGCAGAAGACGTATTCGAAACCATCAGGCGGTCCTTCCACAACAACATCGACCTTTCTCATCGTTTCAATCAGGGTTTGTGATTTCGAGCGGATACATGCTCATAAAGCTTCCTGCCAGATTCGGAATCGAGGTTAAACATCGTGCCCATAAAGCGGTAGTTTACACCGGTCAATTCTTTCACCTCGGCAGCCGTCACGGGTGGGTCAATGCGGTGGAAGGGGCTGAGTTTCATGAAGTATTCCTCATCTGTGTCTTTGGCATTCCCGTGATAAGGGGCTTTTCCCAATTCGCCAGTTGCTTTTCCAACCGCAACGATGCCAACTCCAGAGCGGAATAGGAAAACCACGTCGCCTTTCACCAATCGTTCAATATTAAGCTTCCATGGGTCAAAGTAAGCTGCGGCCTTCTGGTGTTCCAGCATATCTTCGTCATCTTTGGGGTCGTTGCGGATATTGGTGTTTAGGATATAGAAGCCCTCCGAAATGTCTTCGTATGGGTTGTCCTCCACCCGGAACGGAGTCAATTCGAGCAGCATCTCCCCCTCGTGGTCATACACTCGGTAAATCCACGGTCGCACGTCTAGGTGCCTCGACCGCCAATACTGGATTGCCTCCCGAGTCTTGACGTCCAGACCGTTGGTCATGACCACGAACACTTGGTTTCGGTTGAATTGTTCCTCATCCACTGCGACCTCAAACTTTGCCCTGTGGGCTTCTTTCAATGGTAGGTGACTCTCGGCCCTCTTGTCATACATCCTGGCCAAGTCAGCATACTTGTATAACCCGAAAATCTGTCCATAGCGGAGGACTTGAAGAAGATTCTGAGGGCTGGAGTCCCACGCTTTCAACTCAAAGATGTAAAGTGTTCCATTAGCATCAAGCGCAAGAATGTCGGGTTCCTCCTGCCACTGTTTCGACTGCATCAGCACCAACAATTCGTCATCCGGGAGAAGCCGGTCGAGTGACCGGAAGAGGATGTCCTGCAAATGGCGTTCATTGACCTTAAACGCCTTCAACCTCTTACCGACCAATCTAATTGCCGTTCGAGTTTTTGGATTAATCTGGAGGAGCATGACCCTTATCCCCCTTTGTCATTGTCGGACCCGGAATCGGCCTCTGCTTCAGTCGATAACATACTCCGGGCCGCCGCTGAACGCAATTGTGTGTCGGGACTGCTGGCGTGGGGGAGAAACGGTGCAGGAACCGTTTTCTTCCTCCTAGGGGGGATTAAGGGCAGAACCTTGGCGGCTCGGCGACCGCTTTCCGCGGTGCGGGGATTGGTGCGGCGCGCGGCTCTTGGGCAGGAGCCGACCGGTCGATCGACGACTCTCGCGCACCAGATCCAGAATTTCTTTCCGGAAGAGGCCCGCATCGATGCCCGGCACGTCCAGCGGTGAACCGGAAGGCGCGGCCGGGCGGACCAAAAAAGCCTGCCCATCGCGGCGGCGAATCTCCACTCCCCCTTCGCGGCTGGCGCGGTTCAGCAATTCCGTTTTCTGATCCGGTTTATCAAGTGGCCCCGGGCGCCCAGACGACGGCGATTCGCGGGCGTCCGGGCGATTCGGTCATGAACCGACCTTTTGGGGCTCAAAAACCTGGACATCGTTAGATCGCCCCTTCAGGGCTTAGGGTTGATGGGGGTTCCGTTGACCCAGGCCGTTGGCCTGGGCTTCGTTATTTCGCCCCTTTGGGGCTCAAAAACCTGGGCCTTGGTAGATCGCCCCTTTGGGGCTCAAAGACCGCGGCGGACCTTGCCAGACTTGGGTTCGTCCGCGCTACATTTCATTTCCCATTGAAACACGGCACGAAATCCTCATGCCGGACGGTGTAGTGCGCCTCCGTACTTGCGGCTGTGGCCACTGGAGGCGGAGGGAGTTACCCCAATCCGAATCCAAAGAGGCTTCGGAAGGATACCACGTCGGCGGCTGCCATCAGAGCCGATAGGGCGGCCGCTACCCAAAGCACGCGCCGGTCACGCGGGATTTTATCCCGCATCGAAAACAGGAGAATCGGCAGAACCGGAATTACAAACCTCGGAAAGAAGCGAATGATTCCGCCGTAGTTGTACGAAAGGAAGAACAGAAGATACAGCGAGGTAAACAAGGCTTCGGGGCGATAGTCGGCCATGACCCTGTCCCACATGCGAGGCAACCAGACCGCCACCGCCCCGGCCAGCGCGATGATCAACCAAGCCACAAACCAGACCAGCCTCCACCAGCGAGTGTCGCCATGAAGGCCGGCGAGAAAACCTGAAACCATGGCGCCGAAAGGGTAGGTGATCGGCCAGCCGCTCGATCCCCAGTCGTCCTTGTAAGCGATGAAACTGGCGAAAGGGGTGCCCATCACCATGCGCACAGGTAGGCAGTAAATCACTCCCACGGCAAGTCCAAGCAGGGTGATGGTTGCCAGTTGCCGGTAGCTCCTGCGCCAAGCCAGGACGGCCGCAAAGCTCACCAGCGCAAACACTCCCACCGGCCGGACCGTCGTGCTCAGCGCGGCCAGCAAGGCGGCCAGGTTCCACCGGCCGGAGCGTGCCAGCAGAAAAGACGCCAAGAGCAAACACATAAACAACGGTTCACTTCCCGCTCCCAGCGCGCGTTGAATCCACTCGAAGTTTACCACGACGAAGGTGGCGGCAACCCAGCCCCCGTAGAGCCGGTGCACCAGAACACACACGCCCACCGATGCAAGAAACGATATCATTACCGCCGCCATTAACCCAGGAATTGAACACAGCTTGGATAACCCCGCGATGACGTACGGGTACCCCCAGAAGAATTGCGCGGATTCTCCACCAGGAAAGTGCCATTGTCGAATCGTGTTCGCCACGTCCAGGTAGAACTGCGCATCGAAGCGGGGCGTCACCAGTGTTCCCCAACCACCTACTTTGTAAATGGTCCCAAGGTATAGGGCTGACTCCATGATGAGAATCAGGAGGACTTCAAGCAAAGAAGGCTCGCCGCGGCCGGGGGTAGTGGCGGCATCGACGGTGCCGGCGGGCATTACTCGGAACCAGGATTTCCATGGGGGGTTCATGAGAACGGGTATGAATCCTTCCTCCGGCATTAAGTTGTCAAGGCAACCGTAGCACGGCCTGCGTCCCAATTTGGAGTGTAGCGCCGGCTTCCAGCCGGGCATTGAGCCGCCAAGATGGCGGCGCTACGTTCAAATTAGCACACTACCGTAGCACGACCTGCAACTTATCGAGAATGGCAGTTTCCCTTACGGGCGGAGTTAGTGCAGGAGCATGTGCAACACCGCGCGCACATTCAGAGCACTCATGGCGCTTAATAAGCCGGCAACCACACTCATCGGCAAGATGACCCAGCCATTGAGGAGACGCGACCGCAGATCCAGGACGCTCTGGGGCACGATGGGTGTGGAAAAGCGCGGATATTCTGTATATGCCCAATTCGAATTGTAACTGACACAGAATGCCGCGAAGAGGAGGAAAAAAGATGACTCCACCTGTCCAGCGGCATCGGCAAAGGCGCTGCGCCGACGCTTCCATAGGGTTACGAGGCCGAAGATGGTGAGCGCCACGTAAAAACTATTCTTGAGATGGTACGTCCATGGCCACCCACCCGTCAGGGCCTCACGCAGGAGCGGGTAAAAGGGCAGCGTAATCGGCGAACCGCTGTACCAGTCATCAGCGTAACCGTTAACCGGAGCCAACGGGTCTTTGGCGGCAAAGATGATCGGTGTGAGGTACAGCGCGCCCAGAAAACCAGCCGTCACCACAGACTTCAGCAAGTCACGCCATCGGCGGCGCCAGAGGAGAACCGCTCCGAGCGCGACGAGCAGGAATATCCCGGTCGGACGCATCCATACCGCCAAAGCCGCACACGTTACGGCGCTCAGAGTATGTTCCTTCCTCCACAGCCATAGGGATGCAAAGAGTAAAACGACGAAGACCGACTCACAGCCGCCCAGGCAAATTCGCTGTGTATAGGCGACATTCATGAAGGCAAAGAGCGTCGCGACTCGCCAACCCCATAAGCGGCCGCAAAAATACAGAGCAAGAACACCGCAGGCCATAGTGAGGAGCGGAAGACATCGCGCCACCGGCAAGGAGGTAAGCTTGGATACCATCGCCACACAATAGCCGGTGCCGCGGTAAAGGTACCGAACGTTTTGCAGATCGGGCCCGGAGAACCGCCCCTCCAGAGTGGCTTGAGCAATGGTGAGGTAGCCTGCGTTGTCGCCGTGATTGCGGCTCATGTCCCAGAAGTTGTGAACCCTGGTAACAACCACAATGAAGGTCGCACAACAAAGAGCAAAGCTCGAAAAAGCAATGAGAGCAGATAGTTCATTCGAATGAACCTCGGCTCGTGCCAGAGTTGCTCCATTCTGGATCGGCCCTTTCGATTCAGGCGCAAAATCTGGATTCTGGGGCATGCTTTTGGACTCCGGGTCAAAGCAGTCGCAACTCCCGGGTTGGGACCAGGCCCCGTTAGCTACCGGGTCCGATGCCGGGAGCAGCAGTACAACGCTCGACGGTCAGCGCTTCGTGTGCCGGGGCCCGCCCCGGCGTGCGGTAGACAAGCGAAATAGAACTGCGGTTCGTGTAGGCCGCGCCTGTACAGGAGAGCGAACTCTCCACCGGCGGCGCATCGGGTCCTACGGTGAATCGATACAAGGGCTCGCGTCCTCTTAAATCCTCCAATGTGTAGATTACCGGACGCGGGGCATAGTAAGACGGAAGGCGTGAATTCACGACGTAGATCACGGCGTTCGCCGGCAGAATGCGGTCGAGAGCGCGAAAGTCTTCTGTAAACGCGACGAACGCGTGCAGGAAGGAGTCACGACTTGTAATCCCCAAATCAACCTTGATGAAGGGCCTTGCGTAGTAGGCCTGCACGGCCAGCCAGGGAAGACACGTCGCGAATAGAACTACCCACCACTGAGCGATGAGGCGCGCTCCGAGGCGGGATGGCCACACGGCCCACGCGCCGAGGACTAACACGGCATATTGAAGCCCTCCCAGGAATCGGAACTCGTGCGGCAGCAGCCAGGCAATGAGAATTGCTTGGCCGCAGACGAGTCCGAATAGGACCTTAAAAACCCGCTCGCGCTTCCAGGCGGCGAAGGCTAAAACTCCAAAAGCGGCGACTATTCCCAGCGAAACCGAGGGAGCCAGCCAAACCAAGAGCGGCATCCAACCGGTCTGATTGGTTTTCACCGAATCGGCGAGTTCGGCGATAACATCCGGCCCGAAATAGTGCGAATGGAACATGGACGCCGTGGCAAGGCCAAACGGTGATCCGCACTGCGCGGTGGTCCATAGGATGATGGGGCCGTAAAACACTGCCCACACACCGGCTGCGATTCCGATCGCCTTCTTCCAGCCAATACCAGCCGCTGCCCGATGGACACCGATTAACGTGAGCACCGCAGCAAGGGGGAGAATGGAGATCTTGGTGGAAGCAGCCGCATAAGCGCTCAGGCAAACGAGGAACAGTCTGGTTGGCGCCTTCATCTCACCCGTCAGGCCGTCGGGAAGCAAGGCGAGAAGAAATGCCGTGACCGTAGCAAGGTCTCCGAGGGCGTGCGGCCCGCTCGTAACGTGCCAGACGGAGGGGTAAAGGCCCACCGCAGAGATCGCCCCCGTCATCCATCCGGCCGAGGTGCTGCCGGTCAAGTCCGACGTAACACCAGCGATGAGAAGAACCAACGCCACGCCCAGTCCCCAACTGACAACGTTTCCGGCCTCGGGAAATCCAGCAGCGTGGGCGGCGCTGAGCCCCAACTGAAATCCCGTCTGCGGAAAGATTGCTGCTTCATAAGGTTGACGGTAGAGATGCAGTCCACCATCTTCCATGACCCGCTTGGGTATCAACATGTGGTAATGCAGTTCGTCGATTTTTGTGGATGGCGCGACTGCGATCAAAAGGTTGATTGTGACGACCGCAACGATCACGGCCATGAACCACGAGTCAGCACGGCGCATTGTCTTCAGGCCAGCGACAAAGGAGAGGTCCTTCCTAAGGCCAAGTAGGACACAGCAGCCAAGCATCGTTGCCCCGATGCCGACCAGCTTCACCGCGGCGACGCCTCCCCCCAAGAACAAAACCTGCATTACGACTAAATCGATGATGGCCACACCACTTATCAGGGATGTTGGGAGACGCCAGCGATGGGGAACCGGTCCCAGGAGATGCGTAGCTCCCAGGCCTATGCCGCCGGCGGCGATCAGGCCGAGCAGGCCCCCGATTAAGGTCTTCACCAACTCCATGAAATCGTCCGTTCCTCCACAATGGCTAGAGCCCGAGGCACGTCCTCCTCCGGGCCGACATGCTTGCACCCAAAACAGGAGGAGAGGAACCATCGCGAATGGGAAAATGGAACCCTCGTTCGCGCCCCAGCCGAGCCACCATCCCCAGGAAACCTTCCGGGAATTGGAAAAGCGCCTGCTTCACTCGGGAACAGGTAAATCGCGTGCTTCATCTGCCTCGCCGAATGAGTATAGACCAGGGCAACCCAAAGTTCGAGCCGCAGGAGATTTGGAATGATGTTCCTTCTGTTGACGGGAGGAGTAGCCTTCGGCAGAATAAGCCATGAGCCCAAAAGCCTGGCTTCAGCCAAAGTTTTGGCTGAAAGGGTGAGCACATCAAGGGCCTGCCGGGGACGCGAATTTGTATCTTCTCTGTGGTTGACTATGAAACCCAAAGACCTCCTGAAAGCCGTGTTACCTTTCCCCGCTCGCCAGTGGCTAAGGAATCAGCAGCGTCGCGTCGAACGTGTAGGGCGTCGCGTCCGCAGCGGCGCCGACCTGGGAAGCCTGCGCCAGACTACCCCCGTCAACGCCGATTATGGAGACAGTCGAGGACAATGTATTGACCGCTACTACATTGAAAAGTTCCTGGCTGCGCACACGGGCGAGGTGCAAGGACACGTACTGGACTTTTTTGACGACTCCTACGCGCGCAAATTCGGTGGCCCCCGGGTGGCGCAGGCGGATGTGCTGCACCTCACGGCGGATAACCCGCGTGCGACGATCGTGGCAGATCTGGCCCAGGCCGGCCACATTCCCTCCGACACCTTTGATTGCATTCTGTGCACGCAGGTTCTCCAGTATGTTTACGACCTTCACGCCGCGGTTCGGACGCTTTACCGCATTTTGAAACCCGGCGGTGTGGTGCTGGTTACGGCGCCCGGCATCCAAAAGATCGATCGCGTCGACATGGAAAAGGAAGGAGAATTCTGGCGCTTCACCGACCTCTGCTTGCGCCGCCTGTTCGAGGAAGTCTTCCCTAAGGAATATGTTGACGTTCAGGCTTACGGTAATGTATTGGCGGCTATTGCGTTTTTGCACGGGTTTGCGGTCGAAGACCTTCGGCGCGAGGACCTGGAATATCAAGATGCGGACTACCAACTCTCGATTGCGCTGCGGGCACGTAAACCTTTGGCAGTCCAGAGGCCGTAGGAGTTCCCGGATTGCAAGTTGGCGTACACCTCTCCTGCTACACCTTTGCGGTGGTCGGCCATGACAGCAAAGAACTTCCTGAAAATGATCATACCCTCCCCCTGTCGCCACTGGTTAAGGGGCTGGGAAATGCGCGCCAAGCATTTCCTCTGTCGCATCCGGAGTCGCGGGGATATAGGGTTACGGCGGACAACACCAGTCAGTTTCGACAGTGGATGGGAGCGGGGCCAGCCTGTCGATCGATACTATATTGAGAAGTTCCTGGCTGAGCATGCGGAGGATGTGCGAGGACACGTCCTGGATTTCGCTGACGATTCGAATGCGCGCAAATTTGGCGGCGCCAAGATGACCCAGGTGGACGTACTTCACCTTACGGCAGATAACCCGAGGGCCACCATTATTGCGGACTTGGCTGATGGGAAGCAAATTCCCTCCGACACCTTTGACTGCATTCTATGCACGCAAGTTCTCCTCTTGATCTATGATGTTCACGCCGCCATTGCAACGTTGTACCGCATTCTGAAACCTGGCGGAATTTTGCTGGTCACGGTGCCCGGCGTCGCCCACAAGGTCTGCCGAACCGAGAAGGCAGACTACTGGCGATTTACCACCCTCTCCATACGACGACTCTTCGAGGAAATCTTTCCCAAGGACCACGTCGAGGTCAAGGCCTATGGAAATGTCTTGGCGGCCATTGCCTTCCTACATGGCCTTGCCGTGGAGGACCTCCGGCGCGATGATCTGCAATATCACGATCCGGACTATGAGGTATCGATAACGGTGCGTGCATCCAAGCCCAAGGTTTTCCCGGGCCAAAACCCAGGCGAGCGGAAGAGAACCGCATGAATGAGCAGCAGAAGAGCTTCGCCCTGGGGCTGAGCGGGGCATCCCCCCCAGGCGAGCCGGCACTGGGTCGAGATGAGAAGCAGGATTCGGCCCCACGCGGCCCCACGCAACGGGCACTCGAGGAGGGAGAGCGCGTCCGCCTGATGCGTGACGGCGTCTTCAATAACGCCAGCCTGTTAATCTCAGGCCTTATCGGTATTGTCCTCGTTCCGGTCATGCTCAAGGGCCTGGGGGTTGAGTCTTACGGCCTGTGGATTGCCGCCCTTTCCGTGGCGGGAACTGTCGGACTGGTCGATTTCGGCCTGGGTATGAGTGTGACACGTGAAGTAGCCGCCTCGCTCAACCGCGGGCAGGGGAGTGAAACGCCGCCCTTTGTGAAGGCCGCTGGGACCGTTTTTTTCCTAGTCGGGGCCGTGGGTGCCATGCTCATCGCAACCCTCGGTCTCCCCTTGAGCAGTGGTTTGCACCTCTCCGCGGCTAATCGCCAGATCGCACCCGCCGTGTTTGCGCTAGCCGGAGCCTTTTTCCTTGCGGATCGCCTCCTGGCCTTCACCACAGCGGTGCTACGCGGGTTGCGGCGATTCGATATCACGAATTTGCTGGCCATCATAGCGGCTTTATTTCGGGCGGTCGGGATCATTGCGCTCATCAAGGTCGGAACCGGGTTAGTGGCTGTGCTGATGTGGCAAGTGGTGGCTACCGCCGCGCCCGCCTTGGCCGGCCAGTGGGTGGTTGGCAGGCTTGATGGGAAATTCCGTTTCCGTCTGGGACGATTCAACTGGAACATGGTGCGCGCGCACCTGCCATTTGGTTTAGCGAGTCAGCTCACCACCATCGTCGAGGTAATGATTTGGGATATGGTGCCTTTGGTGGTTGGCTTAGTCCTTGGCTCCCACTGGATTGCGCCGTATTATATTGCGCAACGGTTTCCGACCTCCGTTGGTCCGGTTATATGGTCCATTGCCGAGGCGCTGTTTCCCGCGGTGAGCCAGCACCAAAGGGATCAGGAAATGGCCCGCACGCGGGAAATCCTCGAAGTCGGCACCCGATGGATTGTCGTCGTTGCCCTTCCTCTCTGCCTGGGATTGTGGGTCGTTGCCCCAAAACTATTGCCGGCGTGGGTCGGAAACGTGCCGCCGGGTTCGACACTGATCCTGCGTCTGGTTACCGCAGCAGTGTTCGTGGAGGGGGTTGCGGCAGCTTCCATCCAGGTGCTCTGGGGACGGGGAGCTTTGCGAACCATGGTGATCATTCCGTGCTGCCTGATGGTGACGAGCCTGGGACTTTCGCTGGTGCTCTTGCCCCGCATCGGCATTGTGGGGGCAGCTTGGGGGCTGGTCGTGCCGATGTTCCTCGCGGCTCTCGTGTACCTTCATATTGGCGCACGCACCTGCGGAATCCGTGTGTGGGACCTGATCTCCACGTCTTTTGGCGGCTTGCTTCTGCCGATTCTGGCATTTCTGGCGATAAGTCTCAGTATTAACTCTTTAACGGGCCCGGGGTGGACGAGCGTGGTGGCAGCACTCCTGGGAGGGGGGTTAGGATACCTCATCACATTCCTGTTTTGTGGAGCCCGGGAGGAAGAATTAACGCTGGTCCGCAAGTTGGTCGAGGCTCCTCGCGCCGGGAGGCTATTTTCTGGTGGGGACCATGAAGGTGGCGGAGATCTATTTTGACCAACTCCTTGAAATTGTCTATTGTCATGCCTACTCGCAATCGCCGGGATGTTCTCGTGCGAAGAACCCTGGCCGCTATTTTCGAGCAGGACTTTCCCCCGGATGAATATGAAGTGATCGTGGTCGTGGATGGCTCGACGGACGGCACCCTCGAGGCGCTCCGGGGTTTGCACCCAAAATGCGCGCTCCAAATCCTCGAGCAGTCCGGCCGCGGACCGAGCGCGGCTCGTAACGTCGGCGTGGCTGCGGCAAAGGCTGAACTGGTCCTGTTCCTTGATGACGATATTATTTGTGGACCCGGCGTCCTCAGACAACATATTGAGGCGCACGTTGGGCCCGAACCCACCGTGGCCTATGGGACGATTTCCCTGGCGCCGGGAACACCCGACTCGCTCCTCAAATTTGCCAACGAGACCTGGAGCGAGAATTACTATCGCACCCTTGATTCGCAAGGCGGACTGATGTGGCCGAAGGATGCTTACATGATCAGCAATGCCTCCGTGCCACTCGCCACGCTGCTTGCCTGTGGGGGATTTGACGAGACGATGCCGGCGAAAGAGGATTATGAACTAGGGTATCGCTTGTGGAAGATGGGGATACGATTTCAGTACCTGCCTAAGATCGTGGCGTACGAATTCCTCGTAAAAACCTCGCGACAGTTTGTGCGCAACGACGGCAAAATATACGGCCGGACGGAAGTGTTGCTGTGCCGGAAGCATCCCGACTATCGGCCATATTCGGAGCTTGCGCACTTGGGGAAGATCTCGGGTTGGACCCGCTTCCGGCGTCGGATGATCGCGCAATTCCCCGTTTCGCTCGCTCCCCTTGTCGCAATGCCCCTCTTGATGTGCGAGCGGCTGCCCCGGTTCCGCGCAATGAAAAAAGCCGGCTTGCGTTTGTTAGGTACGGGGCGCGGAATTGTCGAGCTCCGCACCGAGGTTCACGAAGTGGGCTCATGGCAAGCGCTTCAAAGTGAATTCGGCATGCGTTTGCCGGTACTCCTCTATCATCACGTGGGTCCTTTCCGCCCCGGCACCAACCCTGGTTTGACCGTTTCTCCCGAGCGATTCGAGCGCCATGTACGCTGGCTCGCTCGCCGCGGCTATACTGGTATTTGCCCTTCGCATTGGGTCCGCTGGCGTCGTGAGGGCAAGGGTCTTCCGGACAAGCCGGTGCTGTTGACCTTTGATGACGGTTACGCGGATTTAGTCGAATACGCCTTGCCCGTGCTCCGGCGCTACGGCTTTGGCGCGGCTGTGTACGTTGTCACCGGACAACTGGGTGGGACGAACGCGTGGGACGAGGCGCGTGGTTCCGGCACCCTTCACCTCATGAGCGCCGAACAAATTCGGTATTGGGCTACGCAGGGAATCGAATTCGGCGCCCACAGCCGGACGCATGCGGATTTGACAACTCTTTCGGCAAGCGAGTTGTCAGAAGAAGTCGTTGGCAGTGGGAAGGATCTCGAGGCTGTCTTAGGATCGCGGGCAGTTTCTTTCGCCTATCCTTACGGATTCCACAATCAGACGGTGGACGATTGCGTTCGGAGCGCTTACGATCTGGCCTTCATCGCCGATGACAACAATGAGGGCATGAATCATTTGCTGACAGACCCGCACCTTTTGTTGCGCACCATGGTCCAGACCGACGACTCGCTTCTTGCCCTGGAGTGCCGCGCGCGGTGGGGCCACAATCCCTTTCTTAACCTTCGGGCCCGAATTGGCTTGCGTTCCCGCCTCAAACGCGCGGCGCGTCATGTCTTCGGTGGCGACCAATGGTGATCCCATGGAGACCATGACCGCACCTCTGAAGCTCTCGGTAGTGATGTCAACTTATAACCGCCGGGACGTTTTGGTCTCACAATCTTTGCCCGCTATCTTCAACCAGGATTTACCGGCGGATGAATATGAAGTGATTGTCATTGTCGATGGGTCGACCGACGGCACGGGTGCGGCGCTCCGCGAGCTTCGCCCACCCTGTGCATTTCGCATCATCGAGCAACCGAACCGCGGCCTCAGTGCCGCCCGGAATACCGCCATCGGCTTGGCGCGGAGCGAGCTGGTGATTTTCATTGACGACGATATCATCTGCAACCCTGACCTCTTCAGACGGCATGTGGAGGCGCACACGGCCCAAGAACCCGTCGTGATGCACGGCTCTCTCTTTCTCGCCCCCGGGACTCCTGCCTCGATTCTCGCGTGTGCCAACGAATCCTGGTACCGGAAATACAATCTCGACCTCGATTTGCAAGGTGGGCTGAAGTGGCCGGACGCGACATTCCTGATCAGTAATAGTTCGATGCCCCGTTCTATGCTTCTCGCTTGTGGTGGTCTCGACGAAGACCTGCCCGCCAAAGACGATTTCGAGTTGGGCCTGCGGTTGTGGAAGATGAGAGTCCGATTCCAGCACCTACCGGGCGCCGTGGCCTATGAGCTTTCGGTAAAAACCCCGCGAGCCTTCCTGTTTAACGATGGGGAGGCATTCGGACGGAGTGAGGTGATGCTTTGCCGTAAGCACCCCGACTATCGCCCGCGTTCGGGGCTGCTGGCAGGGGTGGGGAGAACAGCGGGGTGGAAGCGGCTCCCCCGCCGGGTGGTCCTTCAGTTCCCGGTTTCGCCTACTCATCTCCTTGCGCTGCCAATCTGGGTGTGCGAGAAGCTGTGCCGGTTCCCGGTCATGCAGAAGGCGGGCCTGCGTCTCCTGGAAATCGGGCGTCGCATCACGGAGTTGCGGGCCGCCCTCAAGGAAGTCGGCTCGTGGGAAGAACTCGATCGCGAATTTGCGATGCGCTTGCCCGTCCTGCTCTATCACCATGTGGGTCCGCCACGCCCGGGAGTGGTCCCCGGCTTGACCGTTTCACCCGAGCGCTTCGAGCGCCATGTGCGCTGGCTCGCTCGCCGCGGCTACACCGGCATCTGTCCCTCGGATTGGGTCCGGTGGCGCTATGAGGGGAAGGGCCTTCCCCGTAAGCCGGTGCTGTTGACCTTCGATGACGGTTACGCGGATTTGGTGGAATATGCCTTGCCCGTGCTCCGGCGGTGCGGCTTTGGCGCGGCGGTGTACATTGTCACCGGACAACTGGGCGGGACGAATGCCTGGGACGAGGCGCGTGGCTCCGGTACCCTCCACCTCATGAGCGCCGAACAAATCCGCCATTGGGCCGCGCAGGGAATCGAATTCGGCGCCCACAGCCGGACGCACGCGGATTTGACAACTCTTTCGGCAAGCAAGTTGTCAGAAGAAGTCGTGGGCAGCAGGAAGGATCTCGAGGCTATCGTGGGGTCGCGGGTGGTTTCTTTCGCCTATCCTTACGGATTCCACAATCAGGCGGTGGACGATTGCGTTCGGAGCGCTTTCGATTTGGCCTTTCAAGTCGGCGACGAGGCCGAAGGGCTGAATCATCTTCTGACCGACCCTGCCCTGATGTGTCGGACCATGGTTCAGACCCATGATTCGTTGCTGGATTTGGAGCTGCGCGTGCGCTGCGGCCGCAACCCCATCCTGGACTTGCGGGCCCGACTCCGCCTGCGTTCGCGCTTCAAACGCGCGGTTCGCTTCATCTTTGGCCGCGCCAAAGCGTGATCGATTCAAAACATGGTACGCTGGAACGCCAGGAACTCCCCGACCGGGGAAGGGAAGTCTCATGATCCGCGCCGGTTTGAACTCACAAACCCAGTCACCTTCGGAACCGCGAGTGGTGACGAGCCCGGAGCAAACCGGCCTCCCCATCTCTTCCCGAGTTTTCGACACCGCGACCTTCCTTTTTCTGCTGGCGGCTTTTATTTTTCTTTACATCTTTCTCTTCCTCCCGCCCTTCGTCCCCATTGTCTACAACGGCGATGGTATGTTTTTCTTGCCCGCGGGCCAGCGGATGTACCAAGGGGAAACGATTTATCGCGACTTTTTTGAATTTGTGACCCCCGGCACCGCCCTGGTCTATTTCTTTCTGTTCAAGCTTTTCGGGCTGCGGCCCTGGATTCCCAACCTGTTGTCCCTCCTCTTGGGGCTGTCTTTGGCCGGGCTCGGTGTGGTGATTGCGAAAAAAATGATGCGTCCCAGCCTTGCGCTCTTGCCCAGTGCGATCTTCCTGGTCGCGGTGCGCGAAGTGCTGTGCGAGCCCACGCACCACTGGTTCAGTCTGCTGACCGCCACCGCTGCCATCGCCTCGATGATTGACCGGCGAACTCCGGCGCGGATTGCTGCCGCAGGTCTTTTTTGCGGACTTACTTCGTGCTTTACCCAAACCCGCGGGTTGGCGGTCGCCGTGGGTTTTGGTGTGTTTTTATGGTGGGAATCCCGACGCCGGCAAGAAGCTAGGCGGGAATTGCTCAAGAAAGAAGGTTGGCTGGTTACGAGTTTCCTTGCCACCATAATAGCGGTGAATGCTTATTTTATTTGGAAGGCGGGGCCAGCTCGCTTTCTGTGGTGTACGGTCGTCTATGTTCTCAAGTATTACCCCAAAATGGCGGATGTAGCCACCTTCCGGGTCTTTTGGTATAACTTCCCCGGGTTCATTCCGCCGGGCAGATTCCTTCACTGGTTCTTCGGTGATTGGGTTTTTCTGCACGCGATGATTCCACTTGTATTCGTTCTGTTCTTTGCTCGTTACCGGCGGGACTCCGGCAAGGAACGGGTGGAGTTTTGGCAGCGCCCGATGTTGGTGGCGATGGTAGGCGCGTTTTTGCTGCTCAGCATCGCACCTTCCCCGGCCTCGATCCGGATCGCTGCAAGCGCCCTGCCAGGAACCATACTCCTGGCTTGGCTCATCGATTCTCCACGCAAGCTCGCCCGGGCCTCTGCTGCGACAATTGCCATTGTAGTCCTGCTCTTAGCCCTTCATGCGGTGGTGCGGAAGCGACCCGTCCCCAACTGGACCCTCACGACTCCTCAAGGTAAACTGGCTATCTCGGAATTAAGCGACTACGAGGAATATACCTGGGTCCAGCAGCACACCCGGCCATCGGCGTATTTCTTTGAGGCGGCTGGTTCCGATATGTACTTTCGCCTGGACCTTCGCAACCCTACAACCGTGCCGTACATAACCAACTGTGGCTTCACGACGGTCGGGCAGGTGGCGGAGGTGATTCAGGGCCTGGAGAAACATAAGGTGCGTTACCTGCTCTGGGAACATGCTGACCTGGATGCAGTCCCCGAGTGGGAGGACCCATCTGACGATCATCTCGGCCCACTTTTTGACTATATTCATCGTCACTATCAAGTGGTTAAAGTCTTCACGAACGCGGATGAGATTTGGGAAAGGAAGGGCAGCTAGTTGCTAGAGGTACAAGTAATGACGCCCACCGAGCAAACATGCCTCCCGACCGATTCCCGAACTCTCGACACCTCGACTCTCCTTTTCATGCCGGCCGCACTGATTTTCCTTTACGCCCTCCTGTTTGTTCCACCTTTCATCCCCATCGGCTCCGCCATTGGGGACACCATGGTCTACGTCAGCGACGGGAAGCGGATGTATGAGGGCGAACAGATTTACTGGGACTTCTTCCAATTCTCAACCCCCGGTACCTCCGCCACCTATTTTTTCTTGTTTAAGATCTTCGGACTCCGATTATGGGTCCCAAACCTGTCGCTCTTGCTCTTGGGATTGGCCCTGGCCGGGCTCGCGGTGGTGATCGCGAGGAAGTTGATGCGGCCCAGCCTCGCGCTTCTGCCCAGTGCGATCTTCCTTGCCGGAATCTACAAAAACCAACTCCATCCGATTCATCATTGGTACAGTCTATTGTTCGCAATGGCCGCAATAGCATCGCTCGCGGAACGGCGAACCACGGCGAGGATTGCCGCCGCCGGCGGTTTTTGTGGCCTTGCCGCGTGCTTTACTCAAACCCGCGGGGTGGCCGTGGCCTTGGGCATTGGCGCCTTCTTGTGGTGGGAGTCCCGACGGAGACAAGCGGGCTGGCGCGATGCACTTAAGAAAGAGGCGTACTTGGGAGCAGGCTTGCTGGCCGCCCTGATCGCCGGGAACGCCTATTTTGCCTGGGAGGCAGGCCTCGCCCGGTTTCTCTGGTGTACGGTGGTTTTTGGCATCAGGTACCATCACCAAGCTGGGGGGCCCAATACCTTTCTGGGCTCCTTGCAGGACTTCCCTGCGATCGGGCCACTGAGCAGTTTCCCCATACGCTTGGCCCAATGGTCTTTCATCTTCGCCGTTGTTCCCCTCACCTATGTTCTGTTCTTTGCCCATTACTGGCGAGAGTCAGGGAAAACTTCGGAGGAGTCCTGGGAGCGCCCGATGTTGGTGGCGATGGTGGGTTCCTCCCTGCTTTTGAGTGTCGCCCCGGCGCCGTCCCTTGGCCGGATGGGTCCAAGTGTCCTGCCGGGAATCATTCTCCTGGGTTGGTTCCTTGATTCTCCGCGCAAGGTCGCCAGGGTTCTTGCCGCCTCACTTGCCGTGGGAGTATTGCTCATCGTTGCTCACTCCGTGGCAGGGGTCCAATCCCGCGGAAAGAGCATTCTCCAAATGCCCCCAGGCCCTATTGCCATTAATGACCCCGAACTGCGCGAGGAGCTTGCGTGGGTCGAGCAGCACACCCGGCCATCGGAGTATTTCTATGCCACGGCGGATCCCGGACTGTACTTTTACGGAGACCTCCGCAACCCCACCCCCTTGCCTTTCGTCACCGATACCGGCTACACGACCCTGGAACAAGTGGCCGACGTCATCCGCGGCCTGGAACAGCACCACGTCCGTTACATCTCCTGGGATGGTGTTGAGCTCGGCACGGTCGCAGACTGGGGAAACCCTGCTGACCATCGCCTCGGCCCACTTTGGGACTATATGCATAGCCACTACCGGATGGTCAGAATGTTTGCGGACTTCGACGAAATTTGGGAGAGGAAGCGTGCAGATGGGGATTAGACCGGCCAGGGTTTTTGATGCTACGACTCTCCTCTTCATGCTCGCGGCGCTGATTTTTCTTTACGCAGTTCTCTTCGTTCCGCCCTTCCTCCCCATCCAACTAAATAGTCCGGACGGCATTTATTATATAGCTCAAGGCCAGCGGATATATGAGGGGCAAACGATATACCGAGACTTTCTTGAATTTGTGACCCCCGGCGCCGCCCTTTTCTATGCTTTGCTGTTTAAGCTCCTCGGGCATCGGCTCTGGATTCCCAACCTCGCGTCCATGCTCTTGGGGCTGGGGCTTGTCGGGCTCGGTGTGCTGATCGCCAGAAAGCTGATGCGCTCCAGCCTGGCGCTGCTACCGAGTGCGATCTTTCTGGTGGGGGTGCGCAATTTGCTATGCGACCCCACTCATCACTGGTACAGTCTGCTGGCCGCCATGGCGGCAATCGCCGTTCTGATAGAGCGCCGAACTCCGGCAAGGATTGCTGCCGCAGGCGCTTTTTGTGGTCTCAGCGCGTGCTTTACCCAAACTCGCGGGCTGGCTGCGGCCGTGGGCTTGGGGGTCTTTTTGTGGTGGGAATCCGGACGAAGCCAGGAGGGCTGGCGCGAATTGCTCAAGAAAGAAGGCCAGATGGTTGGGGGGTTCCTGGCAACCCTTATCTCCGTGAATGCCTATTTTATTTGGAAAGCGGGTCCGGCGCGCTTCCTCTGGTGTACGGTCGTGTTTGTTCTCAAGTACTATCCCCATGGCGGGAATGAGAACACCTTCCGGGCCTTTGCGCAGAGTTTCAACGCCGACGTATTACTGAATAGGTCCCTCCAGAGCTCGACGCAATGGACGTTCCTGTTTGTTGCTCTTCCTTTCATCCACCTGCTCTTCTTTGTCCGTTATTGGCGGCAGTCCACCCAGAAATCGATTGAAATCTGGGAACGCCCTATGTTGGTGGCGATTGTCGGTGCCTTTCTGCTGCTCAGCACCGCACCGACCGCGACCACTCTCCGAGTAGCTTCGAGTGCCTTGCCAGGAATCATTCTCCTGGGTTGGTTTCTCGATTCTCCGAAGAAGCTCGCTAGGGCAATTGCCGCTATCCTTACGGTTGGGGTCTTGCTCGTAGCTCCCCATGCCGTGGCAAGGGTCCAATCCAAGGGGAAATTGATTATCACGACGCCGCACGGCCCCCTTGCCGTTACTAATCCCGAACTGGGCGAGGAACTTACTTGGGTCCAACAGCGTGTCCGGCCAGGCGAGTATTTTTATTCGGTCGGTCCAGATATGTATTTTTACCTCGACCTCCGCAACCCCACACCGCTGCCTCGCATAACGGAGAGTGGTTACACGACAGTGGAGCAGGTGACGGAGGTGATTCGAGGCCTGGAACAACATCAGCCTCATTATGTCTTGTGGCTATGCGAGTTGGCTATGGTCCCCGATCGAGAAAGCCGTCCAGACGACCATCTCGACCCGTTGAGGAAATATGTCCAGAGTCACTACCAGAAGGTCAGAGTCTTCACGGACTCCGACATTATCTGGGAAAGAAAAGACTGAATTATTTTACAAGGGTCTCACACCGGCCGAATGGCGCCCTCGACGAATTACCTGGGGAACGGAAAGCGTGGCAACCAGCATCGCCACCAATCCGCTGATGATCATTCCCCAAGTTTCATCGGGGGTGTTCTTGAAAACAAGCTGGATGCGGCTATGTCCGGAAGGTACACGCACCACAATGGCGTCGTGAGCATCCCGCTCGACGTCCTCGACCTCGGTTCCGTTCACCCACACGTGCCAGCCTGGGTAATAGAAGAGCCGAACGCGCACCCGGGCAGGCCGTGGACTATCCACGGTAAAGATCCGGGACTCCGTCTTCCAGGACTGGACCGCAAACTTGGTGAGGCTCGCGGATTCAGCGGGCCCCCCCTTCGACAGTGGTTGGCGATCCTGGGCACTCCCATCGAGTACGGCGAAGCGCGGCGAAGGCAGCCAGGTGGGCAGTGGACCTTCTTCCGGGTATACCCCCGCGGCTTTAGGAATGTAGTCTTCGTCGTCGTAGATGAAGCCGGATTGAAAAGGCGCGGCAAATGCATTCCAATCGAGCGCCCGATTTCGCACGGCGGAGCAGGAAAGAATGAGCAAAAGGGAGTAGGTGCAAGCAGCCACCGGCAGCCACGATCGTCTTTCGCTTTGACTCAGGGCCGCCGCAATGAAAAAGGCCATTGCGAGATTCAGCGGAAAAAGCCAACGCCATGGAAACTGAATATACGAAAGGAATGGTGTGTATTTCCAGACGATGAAACTGACGGGAACGCACATGAACGCAGAAACGGCCAGGATCATGGTGAGTGCGACGAAGATTTCGCGCCGCTGCGCGGGGGACTTCCTGGCCTGGAACCACGCTAGCCCACCGAAAGCAATTTGCCATATGAATCCGGTCGTCAACAGGACCTCATTTTTAAACGCCCAAATTGAAAGTTTACTCAGTAGGAAGTCGGCGGAGAGACCGACGTGGCGCAAGTTGCCGACATTGATCAAGGGCTGCTGTCGCCAAGCGGGCATGATATAAAAAGCCGCCAATCCAGCTCCCAAAACTTCTGCCAGCAGGAAGAGTCGGAGGAGCGACTTAGACCTTCGCACCCACGCCAGGGTCGCAACCAGGAGGGCGGCGGCATAGTTGGCGATCACCCCCGCCGGAGGGTTGGTGAGCCAAAGCAGGGCGATCACGAGGGCCAGCACGGGCAAGCTCCGCTTTCGCTTCTCCGCCAGGCGATAGACCGCCAGGATAAACCAGGGGAATAGCGCCGCCGCCAGAAACTCCCCCAATGCACTGCGCATATACAACACGAAAAGGTTATAAGGATTGATAACATAAACGAACGCGGCCACCAACGAGGAACGGTCATCAAAGAACTCCCGGCATAGGTGGAAGAATCCGAATCCGCCGAGCGCGAGTCCCAGCCAGGCATAGGTCCCCAGGGCCAACCGCGAGGGCAGGAAGGCCACCAAGGCGCCTCCCAGGATTCTGTCCATGGGCGGGTAGAAGATCATCGTCGGGTTCCCGTAGCCATACATCGACTGGGCTGCCCACCGGGCATATACGATCCCCTCGTGCCACTGCCGGGCCACTTCGAACCAGAATCCCATGTGAAAAGTAACGTCTTCGCCGGGATAATATCCAACCGAAAAGAAGGAGGCGATGACCGCCGTCGCGGTCAGCGCCAGGAGGGCACCAACCTTCACACGAGGAACCGAATTGACCACTCCTTACTCCTTTTCGACTTCACCAAGGGCACGAGAACAGAAACTGTCCCAGGCAACACCCGGGTTTACAAGATTATCAGAGTTGCCCAGCCATCCGTCATAGCGGAGGTAATATCAATTAACCCGAAATTTGGCCGTGGTCGGCTTGGATAGGGCCGCCCGGCTGTGAACGGCTGCCTGTGCTAGAATACGCTTCCTCAGCCATCGGTTTCTTGAAGATTCTTAAGCAGGTTCGAGCCGTGATGGCACTGCCTGCGAGACAGTAGACTGACACGAGAATGCTTGCACCTTTCATGAGCCCCGAGCCGAAGCCCTGGTTCCGATTGACACCCGCACGTGAAGCCCAAGCCGCGACGCCGGCCGGCGGCAGCGAGCCTTCTCGCGTGGAAGTCCTCCTGATGTTCGCCATGATGCTCGCTCTGCACCTCTTCACGGTCTGCCGGGCAGGCAGCTTTTGGGAACTTGCGGTCTCGCGCACCGATGACATGGACTATGTGGAAGTCGCCGACATCATTCGCCACTGGCACTTCGCGGGCGGGCCGATCTCGCAGTATTTTTGGGGGTTCCCCTACGTGATCGCGGGGGTTTCCACGCTCCTGTCGATCCCCGAACTGATGGCGGCAGTGGTTATTTCCGTCCTCGCATCGCTGGCGCTTTGCATGTTGCTGCACCGCCTTTACGGGGGCTGGGTAACCGCCGTTTTCCTCCTGATCAATTTCGAGTGGATTCAGCTCTCCGTGGAAGGAGGTAGCGAGCCGCTATTCATGTGCTTGCTGTTTGCTTCCTTCCTGGTGGCGCGCTCCGGACGGTGGAATCTCGCGGCGTTGCTGGCGTCACTCAGCACCACGGTCCGGCCGGTGGGAGTATTCGCCCTGGCGTGTTTTGCGATCGTTCTGGCCAGGCAAAAGAGGTACCGCCACCTGGCCGTCATCACGCTGATAGGTCTCGCCCTTGGGGTACTCTATGTAATCCCCCTCTGGAGATTATTTGGAACTCCCTTTGCCAATTTTATCGGCTACCGAGGGGACTGGGGACCGCACGGGTGGCCACTCACCTACCCTTTCGGCGCCTTGATTTCCAGTTTCCTGGCAGAGCTTCATAAAGCCCGGTGGTACTCGCTGACCTTGTTCGCGACTTGGCCCCTGCTGGCCTTGGTGAGCGCCGTGGCAATATGGCTCCCTCGCAACCGGCAGGGGTTCTTGGCAAGGTATCAGCCGGAAGCCCTGTTCGCCTCGATTTACACCCTTTTCTATCTCTCGTATAACAATGGCGAAATCGTCTGGCTTTTTTCAAGGTTTCTGATTCCCGTCTTGCCGTTGCTCGTCTTTTCGTTGCGTGACTCGATTCCGCGCGATCGCCGTCTGCTCTGGGCGGCGGCGGTGCTGTCAGCCTTGCTTTCGTCCGCGGGCCTCGTACACTTTAAGAATGTCTTCGGATTCAGTCCCCCGTAGCCCTTCCCGCTGAAATCCGTGCAACGCTAGTGGTAAGGTAGGCTTCGCAGCAGTTCCTGATCCGTCGAGGGTGGGGTTGACGTAAAAGCGCGACGCGGGAAAAAGGCCTGCGAAGTCCCGATGGGAAATTGCGGCAGATGGGCAGAACTCGAATCCGGCCCAGGACTCAATGGGGCGGCGTTGGCCAATGTGCGCTCAGATTCACCTAGTGCGGAGAGGTATCCTGTTCCTCTCCAGGGGGGAAGTGATTCCGTGACCGCCGCACGGAGCTGGATTTGCAGGTTCTTCAGAATCTCCTGATATTCAGGCGATTGAGCCAGATTGACCTTCTCGCCAGGATCGCTCACCCAGTGATAGAGTTCTGTGTTGCCTTGCGCATCGTGAAGATACTGCCATTCGGGAGTGGTCAAACTGATCGGGCATCGCATTGCCCTTCCCAATGACAATTCGGATATTACGAACTCATCCGAGTTTCCCGGTTCGAATCCCGGTCTCCAAAAACGCTGGAGGCTGGCCCGTTGAAACGGCGGGTTGTCCATCCCGGCAAGCTGCAGGACGGTCTCGAAGAGCTCTTGGTTCCCAACTACGTGGGGAATACGAAGACCGGCTGGGATATTGGGTCCTAAGATTATGAGTGGGACATGCAACGACTCCCGGTAGAGGTTATCACCATGACTGTAAGAGCCGTGCTCGCCGAAGCCTTCCCCATGGTCGGATGTAATAATGACAATGGTATTTTCCCATCCGGGAAGGCGGGAAAGAGAATCCAACAGCTCACCCACCGAGTCATCCAAGTAGGCCAGGCAGTTGTCATAGCTGGTCACAAGGGACTCTGTGTCCTCAGCGGAAAGGCGCAGACGGTAATCTTTCATTTGCATAACTGATTCGATCCGGGCGAGCAGCCAGGGGGACACGTGACCGAAATGGGAACCGTATTTTGCCCGTGCCAGATAGGGTTCGTGAACGTCGAAGTAGTTGATAAAGAGGTAGAAGGGCCGTGGCGAACGTTGGTGAAACCAGCGGAGAACATCGCGGTTGATCTGGCCTGCGTCCCTGCGGTCGAAGCGGTCGGGCTGCACATACTTCGCGTAGAAGTGTTGGAGGAGCAAGTTGCCTAAGAGCAGGGCCTTAACATTATGTCGCATCGAGGTGCTGTCGTCGTCATAAAGCTCAAAGCCGTTGCCCAATCCCCAGCCCGCCCCGCCATAGTCAAGGTTCGAAGTGAAACCCGCGGTTTCGTAGCCTCGCGAGCGCAGCACATCGCTGAGCGTCCACCAATCCGGGTGCAACGGTACGGATCCAGCACCATGCTGATGCGGAAGCAAGCCGGTGAACATCGAAGCATGGGAGGGCAGCGTCCAGCATGTCGAGGCGATCGCGTTGTCGAACACGACGCCATGATGTGCCCACCTGTCGAGGCGCGGGGTGGTCAGGCGGGGATATCCATAAAGAGAAAGGTGGTCCGCCCGCACCGTGTCGAGCGTAATCAGGATAATGTTGGGCTCACCGATCGGAGCTGCAGGCTTAGCGGCAACCTCGGCCCCATGCAGGGTTGGATTTATGGCGTAGACACCCACGCCAACCAGTGATATCGCGAAAGCCCCAGCGAGCAGGACGCGCAGAGTTCTGAGAGGGAGGAGGCGCCCCGCGATGAAGGCCCCAGCCCCCCCTAGCAGGACCCCGGCTCTCATGGCCAGCCTCAAGGGATTAGGGAAGGGGCCCAGCAAAACCAGCTTGGTATACCTGGGGTCTTTGGCAATCGCCAGAACCAGCATGGTGACTAAACAAACTCCCGTGATCAGGGAAATGCGGCGCCAGATTCGGCTGCTTTGACTGGCGAGTAAAAGACCCGTAACCGAGCCGAGAAAGCCGCCGGCCAAACCATCAAGCAAGGGACCCAGAAACAAGATCACATGGGTAACAAAAGGCTTGAGAAGAACCGGGGGGCTGGAATATCTGTAGCGACACAACCCCTCGAGGGCTCCGACGAGCAATCCCGCCAGGGCACCCGCGCCTGCGTATCGGCTGATCAACAACATCAGACGGGGTTCATTTTCTTTCATCTGCGCATCACTTCCAGCGATCACCCATGATCGCGCCACGCCCTAGAAACTCCGGTGCGTCGGCATGTGATCGCCCATGAAGGAGACCATACTCGCGATTTGGATTCCACTCTGGTGGCAAGTATACATCCTACGATCTCCCCTGAGAAGACCAACGCAGCAACTGGTCACCGCAGCAACAAAGAATCGGTTGACAGCCTTTTGAGCGCGGCCCTACACTCAAAATTCAAGTGAAATCCTTAAATCCAACGTTCACCGCGGGGGCATCTTCATGGCGAAAGGTCCGTTGAACGATCAGCAGGTGCGCGATTATCACATTGACGGCTACGTATTGGCCCAAGGGTTCTTTGACGAAGAAGAAGTGGGACTGCTGCGGCGCGCTGCCAAGGAAGACCGGGAACTCGATCAGCATTCGTATGGCAGAAAGGACGGAGAAGGCGGGATCGTACGCCTCTCGTTGTGGAACCATCCCGGTGACACGCTGTACGGAATGTTCGCGCGCTCGGAGTCCGTGGTTAACTCCGCGGAAAAGCTTTTGGGCGGCGAGGTGTACCATTACCATTCCAAGATGATTATGAAGGATCCCAAGGTCGGCGGCGCCTGGACGTGGCACCAGGACTATGGGTACTGGTACCAAAACGGGGTTTTGTTTCCGTTGCTTTGCAGCGCCTATATCGCTGTCGATCGGGCTACGCGGGAGAACGGTTGCATGCAGGTCCTGCGCGGCTCGCACCAACTCGGACGCATTGATCACGTGCTGACGGGCCAGCAGGCCGGCGCGGATATGGAACGGGTGGGCGAGATTAAGAAGCGATTGGAACTGGTCTACGTGGAAATGGAACCCGGGAATACGTTGTTTTTCCATTGCAACCTTCTGCACCGCTCCGATCAGAACCATTCTGACAATCCGCGCTGGTCCATGATCTGCTGTTACAACGCAGCGCGCAACGATCCCTACAAGGAATCCCACCATCCGCGTTACACCCCGCTCCAAAAGGTTCCCGACACTGCCATCAAGGAAGCGGGCCTGCGGCGCTTTAGCGATGAGCGCGGGGACGTCGCGTGGTTGAGCCCCGACCGGGATGAAAGCGCCCGCAGCCTGGAGAAGAAATAGTTCCCTCGGGTTGGGGAGGGTTTTATGAACGACGACAAGACCGCCCTGCTCCGTCACACCGTGGCCACGCTCGCTTATCGAGGGGGCAATGCGCTGCGTGGCGCCCCCGCGGACTTTGCCGAGTTTCGCGCCAGCGAGACCACTCGCACCCCCGCGCAAATCCTGGCCCACCTCGGCGACCTGCTCGACTGGGCGCTTTCGCTTGCCGAGGGCAAAGAAGCGTGGCACAATTCCCCCCCGCTCAGTTGGGAGAAAGGAACGGCTCGCTTCTTTGCCGCGTTGGAAGCCTTTGACCAGCGGCTTTCTTCCGAGGCGCCACTCGCTTGTTCCGCGGAAGGGCTGTTTCAGGGTCCTATCGCCGATTCCCTTACGCACGTTGGCCAGATTGCCATGTTGCGCCGTATGGCCGGCTGCCCCGTGCTTGGAGAGAATTACCATAGGGCGGAAATTACCGCCGGCCGAGTGGGGCCGGAACAGGCAAAGCCCAGGTTTGAGTTTGAATAAGCGCTGGAAGAACTGTTAAGGTCATCATTCTTCAGGAAGAGATTCCTCATATTCTTCGAGTGCTTGTGCGGCGTGTTCAGTTTTCAGTTTGAGCACATCGAGCTGGACGGCCAGTTCGGGCAGGAGGTCATGGTAAGAAGGGCTGCCGAGCTTGTGCCGCATTAGTCTGCGGTGCAGGGTTTCCACCGCACGAGAGTACTCTTCGACTTCATCGAGCATTTGCTCGATGGTTGACAATGACGGAACAGATTTCGTAGCCATCTTTCACCAGTCTCTTTTCAGGCGCCCACTGCCCACTGGCCTACTGCCTACTGCCTCTCTACCACCCCACCGGTTTCCCCCGGTTCTGTTCCTCCAGCCACTTTTCCAGTGGGGCGAAGTAGTCGCGGATGGCCGTGGCGTCCATTTGCCGCTGGCCGGTCAGGGCCTCGAGGGCGTCAGGCCACGGGCGGCTCTGGCCCATTTCGAGCATCTTGGCCAGGCGCGCACCCGCTTCCTTGTTATCGTAAATCGAGCAGCGGTTGAGCGGCTCCGTGCAACCGGCGGTTTTCGCCAGCGCGCGATGAAACTGGAATTGCAGGATGTCCGCCAGGAAGTAGCGCGTGTAGGGAACGTTTGCTGCCACGTGGTATTTTGCTCCGGGGTCGAAGTCCTCTTCGTTGCGCGGCATGGGAGGGGCAACCCCTTGGTACTTCAATCGCAGGGCCCACCAGGCTTGATTGTACTGCTCGGGCGTGATCTCACCGGAAAACACCTTCCATCGCCATTGATCGATGAGAAGTCCAAAGGGCAGGAAGGCGATTTTTTCCAGCGCCTTTTGCATGAGCAAGCCCAAATCCTTGGAAGGATCGGGAGCCCGCTCGATCAGCCCGAGCTTCACCAGGTAGGGAGGGGTGATGGAGAGCGCGATGGTGTCGCCGATGGCCTCGTGGAAACCGTCATTGGCGCTATCGCGAAACAGGTAAGGTTGATGGCGGTAGGCCCGCTGGTAGAAGTTGTGTCCCAGCTCGTGATGGATGGTGGAGAAATATTCGGAGGTGATATCGATGCACATTTTCACGCGCAGATCTTGATCGGCGTCCACGTCCCAGGCGCTGGCGTGGCACACCACGTCGCGGTCGCGCGGTTTCGTGAACATCGACCGCCCCCAGAACGTCTGCGGCAGGGGTGCGAAGCCGAGCGAGGTAAAGAAGTGCTCGCCATACCGAACCATTCCCTGGGCGTCAGTCGAGCGGCTCTTCAATATTTGCGTCAGGTCGTAGCCCGGGTCGGCATTGGGAGGCGCGACCAGGGGATAGACGTTATCCCAGGACTGCGCCCACAGATTGCCCAGCAGGTCGGCGCGTATGGGGCCATTGGCGGGAACCGCCTGGTCGCCGTATTTCTCGCGCAACTTCCAGCGCACGTAGGCGTGGAGATGGACGTAAAGGGGGCGCACCTGCTCCCACAGCCGGTCCAGTTCTCGCGCAAAATCATCGGGAGGCATGTCGTACTTGGAGCGCCATAGCGCACCCGTGTCCTTAAATCCCAACTCGCGCGCCCCCTGATTGGAGAGATCAACGAAGCGCACAAAATCCTTGCGCATGGGCCGCGCAATCAGGTGCCACCCCGCCCAGGCATCGCGCAGCTCGTTCGCGTCGCGGCTGGTGGCCATCAGACGAGTCAGGTCTTCGATATCCAGGCATTTGTCTTTGCCCGGCGGGCACCACTTGCCCTTGCCGTAAACGCCCTCCATGCGGGAGGCAATCTTCGTAATCTCCGCACTCTGGCGAGGATCGGCAGGAGTAGGGAGCACCAGAGAAACCTTCAGGAGCAGCATTTTGCGAGCCAGGTCGGCGGGCAATTTCAGGCCGTCAAAGCGCGTGGCCTGCTTCGCGAACTCGACCTGCGCAGCAATGGCGCGCTCGTCGGCCAGGGCTGCCAAGGCTTCCGTGTCGTCAGTGATGTACGTAGCCTTTACCCAATCGGCGCGGCTGGAAATCACACTGAGTTCAAGCAGTTTGGCTTCCGCGTTCTTGAGGAAGGCATCCGCCTCCGCTACGGTGGGCGGCTGCTGGGCAGATGGTTTTTCGTCAGCGTTTGACATGGACACCACCCCGAACAAGATGACTACGAGAACCACACCTACGAGATTATAAATTCCAAACCCTGGTTTCATGTTACTCCCCTTTTTGGCGTTTCGTGCGCCGGGCGCCGAACACCTGTATGGGAACACAGCCTCGCACGAGTTTAACGACCATCTTGGAGAGCCGTATCTTAGACGGATTAGTCGCACTGAGCAAGGGTAGCGCGGACCTGTTTCGGTAGGTCCGTGGTTCGTCCTCTATTGAAAGGGAAAGGCCGCGGACCCACCGAACAGGTCCACGCTACCCTTGCTTCCCGCGTCGCTGGTCGCGAGGCTCAACGCAGTTCTGTGCTGCACACGCCCCGAATCCCGAACCCCAAATCCCCAGCCCCGAATCCTCTTTGACGGCTCTCTCGAACTCGGGTATAACGAGGGCAAGGGAGGGAGCTATGAACAAAGTGAACGAGGTCATCATGGGCTTGTGCCTGAGCCTCTGCCTGCCTTTTTCCGTGCGGGCACAATTTGTGCAGGATTTCAATCCGCCGCCGTCCCCGTGTTGCCTGCCCGGGGCTGTGGCCCATCTCGCGGAGGAACTCCAGGACTGGAATCAGTTGGGCCGCTATCACCAGGATGACTTGCGGCTCGAGGCAGCGCCTGCCGTGGAGGGTCGCGTGGTATTCCTGGGTGATTCGATCACCGACGGATGGGATTTGGCGAAGTACTTTCCCGGAAAACCCTATGTCAACCGTGGCATCAGCGGACAAACAACCATGCAGATGCTCGTGCGCATGCATCCTGATGTGATCCACCTCCGGCCCGCGGCATTCATTCTGTTGGCAGGCACCAACGATATCGCCCGCAACACCGGTCCGGAGACGCTGGAGATGGTGGAGGACAACATCCGCGCCATGTGCGAGCTGGCCGAAAGCCACAAGATCAAAATTATCCTCTGTCTACTCACTCCTATCAGCGATTACGGCAAGAGTAAACAGACCGAGCGCCGCCCACCCGCGGATATTGTAAACCTCAACCACTGGTTGGAGAGTTATGCGAGGGATGTGTTGCGGACTACTACACGGCGCTGGTGGACGACAAAGGCATGTTACGTGAGGGCTACTCGGATGACGGACTGCATCCCAATGCGCGCGGATATGTATTGCTGGCGCCCGTTGCGGGAGCCGCCATCGAGGGCGCATTGAAATAGAAGCCACTGTAGCGCGGACCTGTTCTGTAGGTCCGCGGCTCGTTCCCCATAGGCAAGAAAAAGCCGCGGACCTACAGAACAGGTCCGCGCTACACTTTCTACTTCCCACCGTAGTACCCATCCCGAGCCTGCACGATGACGTCTTTCTTCTTCGTGGTCAGAGTTATTTTGTGATACCCGGGCTCGGCGTTGGGTGGGTTCGGCGTATATCCCAAGCTGTATTGATTGCGCAGTTCTGCCTGGATTTGGTTGAAAGTTTCATCAATGGGGTGCTTCTTGGAAGCCTCGAAAAAGCCTCCCCCCGTGTCCTTGGAGAGCCGTTCGAGAATTTTCTTGCCGTCCGGCCGCGATTGTTGTGGGCGAGGATAGCCACCGCCATGCCGGCCCATGCCTCCGCCCATCCCGCCCATGCCGCCCCCCATGCCCCGGTGACCACCATAGCCTCCGCCGCCAGATCCCTGTTCATCGGCGAAAAGGATGGAATAAACCAGCGTGTCGGCGCGCTGGGCCGCCTCGATGGCGCTGGCCAGGGTTTTCTTGCTATTGCGGTCCACTCCATCGGAAAGGACGATCAGCGCTTTGCGCCCGCCCTGTTTCGCCATGATGTCGTTCGAAGCCAGGTAAATAGCATCGTAAAGTGTCGTGCCACCGCCTCCCCATCCGCCCCGCCCCCGGCCCCCGCTCCCGCCTTGCCCCTGCCCGGAATCAGTTGAATCGCCGCCGCCTTCACTCGAACGCTGCGGTATTTGCAGGAGGTTCAAGGCTGCCTGCAACTTCTGCCGGGAGGAGGTGAGGTCCTGGAGGAGTTCCACTTCCCGGTCAAAGTGAATGACGAAGGCTTGGTCCTTGTCGACGCGCAGCACCTGGTCGAGAAAGGTGGCGCTGGCGTCGCGCTCCTCGCCAAGAACGCGCCGTTGGCTGAGGCTGGTATCCACCAGCAGGCCGAGGGTCAAAGGAAGATCGGTCTCATGCGAGAAGTAGCGAATGGTCTGCGGACGGTCATCTTCTTTCAGTTCGAAATCATTCTGGGTCAGATCGCGAACGATCGCTCCCTTTTTATCGCGCACGGTGGCGAGCACGTTGACCACAATCACGCGCTGGGTGATGGGCGGCGCCTGTGCCACCGTAGCCTGCTGGCTTCGGAGCGGCTGATCCGCCAGGAATAGTGACGCCGCCAAAAGGACAAGACAGAGGCCTCGCCCGGCAGCGATCAGGCGCGTGAAGTCATTGGCGCCATGGTGCGCCGGCTGTTTTACCGAATGTTTCATCATCATCGCAGTTATTCCGCATTTCTGTCACGGGGGAGTTGATTTGAGATATCCATCCCACGGCAATGGCGGCTCCTGCCCTCCAGCCACTTCACCACCGCAAGACACGTGGCGACTATACCTGCCATTGACACACATTAGCTCATAGCTTAGATGGAAATATGGGGGGCGGAGGTTGTGTGTTCCCCGCCGGCTGGCGAGCGAATAACCAGAAGGACATGGTTGTGGGCAAGCAGTGAGCAGTGCTCTCCGGTCCGATGCCGGCAGACTGTGGTACGATCATCCTGCCTAGAGTGCCGAATCGGAGATCATGCCTCGCCGCATTGCGGACACCGTTTCACGCACCAACTGTGGCCAGGAGGGGTGGGATGAAGGAAATGTCTGGCAAACGACCGCTACGCATCATCAGTGGAGTTGCGCCCATTCGAATTTGTGACAATGGCGGCTGGACGGATACCTGGTTTGCAAAGACCGGAAAGATCTTCAATATCGGCGTGTATCCCTACGTCGAAGTTCAGGTGGAAGTGTTTCACCGCGACGACCAGCCCCAGCAAGTTGTAGTCTTTGCGGAAAATTACGGCCAGCGCTTTGCCGTAACCCAGAGGAAGGGTGGATGGGGTGAGCATCCGCTGCTGGAGGCGGCTATCGAGCGCATGAAGGTCCCCTCGAATGTGGCTTTAAACGTTACGATATTTTCCGAGGCGCCGAGCGGAGCCTCCACGGGAACCTCCGCGGCGGTGGGTGTGGCGCTGGTGGGGGCGCTCGACCGCCTCACCCTGGGGCATCTGACCGCGCACGAGGTCGCTTACATGGCCCAGGCGATTGAGACGCAGATGCTCAAGCTTCAGTGCGGCATTCAAGACCAGTTATGTTCGGCTTATGGGGGCATCAATTACATCGAGATGTTTGATTATCCGTATGCTTCCGTTTCCCCCATCCAGGTTCCGAACACCACCTGGTGGGAGCTGGAGAGGCGGCTGGTGTTGATTTACTTTGGCAAATCTCACACCTCCTCCGAGGTTCATAAAAAAGTAATTCGGGAACTCGAGGGTCTGGGACCTGACTGCCAAAAGCTTCAGGACCTCCGTGTGACGCCAGAAAAATCCCGAGATGCTGTTTATGCCAGCGACTTTGCCGGGTTCGGAAAAGCCATGATCGAGAATACGGAGGCGCAGGAACGTCTCCATCCTGACCTGGTGAGTTCGGATGCGCGACGAGTGATCGAGATCGCCAAGGCGCATAGCGCTTTGGGATGGAAGGTGAATGGGGCAGGGGGAGACGGTGGGTCGCTGACGATCCTCTCGGGGGGGCTGTCCCACGTAAAGCGGGCCATGATTCGGGAGATTGAAGCCGAGAGTCCCTTGTTCAAGAATATCCCGGTTTATTTAAGCCGGACCGGCCTCCGTACGTGGGAAGGGTTGCTGGGCGAAGCCCCATGATTTGCACGGCAAGCTATTGTACTCTGTTCATATTCTGGCTAAGATGCTGGTGGAGAGGGGATGCTCCAAGCCGCACGGCTTGCGGCGGGATGAACTCGCGTCGGGTAACCATCGGAGCGCACGTGGAGGCAGAATGCGTAACTTCCTGATCGTAATGGTCGCCACGATAACTCTGGGGATAGGTGTGGCCGCTGCGGGGCAAGCCCAGAGTATCGATTGGCGGGCGCAACAAAAGATGCTTAAGTCACAACAAAAGCTGGAGCGGAATGCCTTGAAGGTTCAACAGCAGAACATGAAGCAATCCTGGAAGGGCCGGCGGGTCAGCAGTGCCGTGCGGTCTCAGGCAAACCACCAAATGCAACGCGAACGTCGCGACCTGAAACAGCGGCAGAAGGACGCGATGCAGGATATGAAAGACCGGCAAAGATCGTTAAGGGAAATGCAACACGCTTATGGCCGATAGGGGTCGTGCGGCTTGGATGGGCCAGAGTGGCATGAATTCGGCCCGGGGAGGTCGCCATGAAATGGGGTGTACAGCATTTGGCGGTTTGTCTGTTTGCCAGTTTCGCGATGGGGGCTCAGGCGGGCCAGGAAGCCAACCCACCCGTCCCGCAGGGGCAACCTCAGCAACAGCAAGAGCAGCGCCCCACGCTCGGTCCTCGAAGCGGGCCGGGAGTAGAATCCGGCCCGGATACGTCCACTACCACCGACGTTCGGAAATTGCTGCGGATTCACACTCTCTACATCGAGAGCATCGACAATGCGCTGAGCGACAAACTGGTTGAGGCGCTGGGAAAGTTGGGACGGTTTCGTTTAGTCACTAAGGCCAAAGATGCCGACGCAACCCTGCGGGGATCGTGCCTGGAATCGCGCCGTCTGAAGCACGTACACTCCGAGGTATTTATTTCTGACCGCGGTGGTGCCTCCTTGTGGCAGGACACCATCATCAGGCCCTTCAATCCTCCGGCTCTGGATCAAGCGGTGAGTGATACTGCCGCCTTGGTGGCAGCCCACTTGGACCGGGCGGTTCGGGCGGGCGATCGGCGGTAAACGGCGAACGACGGGGGCGTGATTCTTCTGGAAGTTTGTGGCAGGCGGCAGCGCGAGGGCCTGCTCAGTCGGGCTTCAAGATTCCCACCATGTCCAAATGGCTGACGTTTCATAAAATCCTTCCAGGATGCGAGGACGGGAATCCTGAGGCATGGAGAGCCTTCCTGGCTGATTACACTCCCATGGCGCTCCAGTTTCTCGGCGTATATTCGCCCTTGGCTCCCGACGCGCGTTTGGATTGTTGGCGCCAGGTCCTCCGCGCCTTGAGCGCCAACGAGTGCGCGGCCCTGAGGGGTTTCTCGCATCAGTCGGAGCGGGAGTTTCTGGTGGGACTGCGCGCATTCCTTCAGGATTGGATCGCCACCAAACTTGAATTCTCGCAGGATGCCATGCACCCTCCCCCTCCCAGCGTTCAGACGCTTGCCGACCTGCTCAGCGGCCTGCCCGTGGTTCACCAGGAGGTTGTTTTTCTGACCCTGGCTGGTTACTCGCAAGCGACGCTCGAAAAGATTCTTCGGATTACTCCTGCCGTGGCGGGCGAGGGGTTGGGGCGCTTGCATGCCAACTACGCCCAGGTGCTGGAACGTGGTGAGGACCGCTGCTTGTGGCCCGCAGCCTGGCTCGGCATCTGCCGGGCGGCGCGCGCGGACGGACAGAAGGATTGCACGCCGCTTCGGCAGCTCATCCGTATTCTTGACGGCCAAACGAACTGGCATGAAAAGTCTCCGGCGGAAGAGCATCGCGCCAAATGCCTCCACTGCCTGGAACTTTGGACCTCGTTGCTGGAGGTTGTGGCGTGGGACCGCGCACGCCAACCCTGGCCACGCGACAAGATCGAACCTCTCATTGTTGACATTCCACGAATGCCTATGAATGCCCCCAAATCGCTACTCCGCCGACTGTTCGGTAGGTAGAGGGAATTTTTGTCTATGCGTAACTACCGCCAGGATTTTTCAAACTTTTCGCCCGTGATTTACCTCGACTGTGCCTACCAAGGGCCTTTCCCGCGGGTTACGGTGGAGCGGATTCACCGGGCCATTGAACTCAAGTCTCGCCCCGACCGGTTGAAGGCCCCGGAGTATTTTGGCCTGCCGGAGCGCGTCCGCGCCCGGATTGCCCGATTGACCGGCGCGGAACCAGGGGAAATCGCGATCACCACCAGCGCCACACAGGGAATTGGCATCGTGGCGGCGGGCCTGGATCTGGGCGCGGGCGATGAAGTCGTGGTAACGAGCTCGAATTTTCCTTCCAACCTCTTTACCTGGCTTCACTTACGGCGAAAAGGCGTAACCGTGAAGGTGATCCATCCGGCCGGGGGGGAGGTGACCCTCGATCAGGTGGCGGGGCAACTGACCCCCCGCACGCGCGTCCTGGCGCTTGATTGGGTGGATTATTCCAATGGCTATCGCATTGATCTTGCTGCATTTGGCTCGCTCATACGCGACCGCGGCGGCATTTTTGTGGTGGATGGCACGCAAGGCGTGGGCGCGAACAATTTGGATCTGCACGCGCTCCCCGTCGACGTCATGGCCTGCGCAGCCTACAAGTTTCTCCTGGGACCCTACGGCACCGGGTTTGCCTATGTGGCGCGGGAATTATTGGCCAAACTCGATCTGCCGGTCATCAACTGGTATTCGGTGGAAGGCGCGGACGATTTCGATTCACTCCCCACCGAGGATTTCCGTTTGATCCACGACGCGCGCGTGTTCGATTCCGGCGAAACCGGAAACTTCATCAACCTCCATGGGCTCGAGGCGTCCCTGGAATTCGTGGAAGGGGTCACGATCAGCGCCGTGAACGCCCATTGCCGCCGGCTGCTGAATCGCCTGGAGGAAGGACTTTGTGTCCGGGGTTACATTCTCTCCGCAGGGTCGTCACCCGGCCACGAATCGACGATTCTAGGCTTCCACGCCCTGGACGCCGGAGCGACGGCGGCATTGCACCAAAAGCTCTCAGCCCACCAGATCGAGGTGAGCTTGCGTCACGGTATGATTCGGGTTTCGCCATATCTTTACAACGACGAGACCGATATCGACCGGATGCTGGAACTGGCCTGATCTATTTTAGATTTTGGATTTTCGATTTTGGATTCCAGAGGCCCAGGCGGCGCAATGCCGGGTGGTGTCTCAGTTTGAATTTGTAGCGGCGAGTTTACCTCGCCATATGGCGGCGTAAAGCCGCCTCTACATCAAACCGAGACAATACCGAAACTCCGCCCCCTCGCCCAATCCAAAATCCAAAATCCAAAATCTAAAATCCAAATGCGCCTTCGTCCCTACCATCCCGACGACCTCGAAACCCTCTACAACATCGATCAAGTCTGTTTTATTCCGGGGATTTCCTACACCCGCGAGGATCTGACGGCTTTCATCGGACACCGGCGCGCGCAGACCTGGGTGGCGGAAGAAGCCGGCGAGATCACGGGTTTCCTGATTGCCCTCCGCGAGCCGCGCCGCACCCTTCACATCATCACCATCGATGTGGTGGAAGCCTGGCGCCGGACCGGGGTGGGTTCACTTCTCATGAACGCCGCCGAGCAGTGGGCGTTCGATCACGGTCTAGGCACCATCGAACTTGAAACCGCCCAGGACAATCTGGTGGCTCAGAGGTTTTACCAAGGTCGGGGTTACCGCAAGGTCGATGAGATCGAGCACTATTACGCGGATGGGACCACCGCGTGGGTGATGGTGAAGGAGTTGGCTTAGAACCCCTCGTAGCGCGGACCTGCTCTATAGGTCCGCGGCATTTCTTGCGTGCGGGGAACGAGATTAGAACGCCTCGTAGCGCGGACCTGCTCTCTAGGTCCGCGGCTTTTCCTGCGTGTGGGGAACGAGATTAGAACCCCTCGTAGCGCGGACCTGCTCTATAGGTCCGCGGCTTTTCTTGCGTGCGGGGAACGAGATTAGAACCCCTCGTAGCGCGGACCTGCTCTCTAGGTCCGCGGCTTTTCTTGCGTATGGGGAACGAGCCGCGGACCTATCGAGCAGGTCCGCGCTACACCCTTGTATCCCCGGCCCGCCGCTACCTTGGGGCACGGCCTTATGGAACGTAGTCGGTGCCTCTCCAGTAATTCGGGACGTTCACGTACTCGAATCGATTGGGATTGGCTTTC
>Ga0326728_10002805_pt1 | contig 56845 bp, 51 predicted proteins | sample MB3enrmetagenome_FD_207602 | JGI IMG/M metagenome (GOLD analysis project Ga0326728, IMG submission 207602) | Lab enriched peat soil microbial communities from McLean, Ithaca, NY, United States - MB31MN | ecosystem: Environmental > Terrestrial > Soil > Wetlands > Peat | place: USA: New York... | reverse complement strand
TTTACGCCGGACGCGGGCACGCATTTCAACCGGAACTTGATCGACGGTTTTCTGATTCTCCAGGTGGCCCTGGCCGCGTGGTCGTACGGGTCCATCTACCAGCGCCGCAAAGCCGGCCAGGCGCACCCCATAATCGCGGCAGCGGTGCAGCAACTGGCGGCCGGGCTGATCCTGGCGCCCTTTGCGCTGCTGATTCCTCAGCCGCCCGTTCACATAACCGCCCGCGGCGTAGGAGCTTTGCTGTACCTGGTGGTGTTCGGCTCGATCGTCGGATACAGCGCCTACGTATATGCCATGGACCGTCTCCCGGTGGCCATCGTTTCGGTCTACACCTACTTGAATGCGGTGGTGGCGGTGGCGCTGGGCTGGCTGGTTTATCGCGAGCCGTTCGGCTGGCGCGAAACCCTCGCGATGGCTGTGATATTCGCCGGAGTAGCCATCGTCAAGCGATTCTCCCGGCAGCCAGCACGCCCGCGCGAATCACTCGCGGGTGCGCGTGCGCGGCGGTACTTCTCCGCCGGTCAGCTTGGCGCCGAGCGCGCCTCCGGCCATGCTCAAGCAGGTGATGAAGATGAATAGCTGCATCAGGAGCAGGAACACGTCGGGACCGTTCTGCAGCATCTTCAATGCTTCCATCATGCGCGGATCGGCGCTATTACGGAGCTGCGCTTGAAAGATCTCGGCGCCTCCCGACATATTGAAGAGCACCAGAAATCCCCCGAAGAACACGGCCACGATGGCATACACCAGCAGGCCCGTAATCCAGCCGATGCGCACGCCCGACCGCACGTTAAGCAGAACGCCGGTGCGGCGCCGGTAAAGGTAGACCGCGAAATAGCCGGCCCCCAGCCATAGGATCACGTTAAGAAACGGAACCCAGCTCAGCAGGGCCGCCATGATCGCAACCATAAGGGCTGACCGCAGGGCTACCGGGTTGCGAAACCCAAGCGGCGCAACCGGCGGCGGATCGGCCGGCGGCGGCGGGGGGCTCAATTCGGGGGCGGGCGCTTCAGCCGCCACCGGCGCGATCTCCCGCTGGGGCTTTCCGCATTTGTGGCAGAACAGAGCATCGGGCGGCAGTTGCGCCCCGCAGGTACAGAAATCCGGCATGTGGCACCTCCAGTTTGACGCACAGGGAGCGCCGAAGCAACCCTCCGCATAACCGCCGCTCTGCGCCGATTCGGACCGGTGGTCCGGTTTTACCCGCCGCGCTTCATCAGCGCGCCGCTCTCGTGCACCATGTAAGTGGAGGCAGCCAGGTGCAAGAGTCCCACCGGACAAAGAAAATCACGAATAGCGAACGATATCAGGCCGGGGTAATTCCCTACGCCAAGATGGGTTACTGGGATCCCGACTACATACCGAAAGATACAGACATACTCGCGCTTTTCCGGATCACGCCGCAGGACGGCGTGGACCCCGTGGAGGCGGCCGCGGCGGTTGCCGGCGAGTCTTCTACGGCCACGTGGACGGTGGTCTGGACGGACCGCTTGACCGCCTGCGACGTTTACCGCGCCAAGGCCTACCGCATCGACCCCGTGCCCAACGCTCCGGGGCAGTGGTTCGCTTACATCGCCTACGATCTCGATCTGTTCGAGGAGGGGTCGATCCCCAACCTGACGGCCTCGATCATCGGCAACGTATTCGGCTTCAAAGCGATCCGCGCGCTGCGCCTGGAAGATATGCGCATCCCGGTGGCGTATCTGAAGACCTTTCAGGGTCCCGCGACGGGAATCGTGGTGGAGCGCGAACGGCTGGATAAATACGGCCGCCCGCTGCTCGGCGCCACGGTGAAACCCAAGCTGGGGCTGTCGGGACGCAATTACAGCCGCGTGGTCTACGAGGCACTGCGCGGCGGCCTGGATTTCACCAAGGACGACGAGAACATCAACTCGCAGCCCTTCATGCGCTGGCGGGAGCGGTTCCTGTGCTGCATGGAAGCGGTGAACCGGGCATCCGCCGCGACCGGCGAGGTGAAGGGCCACTATCTCAACGTGACCGCCGGCACCATGGAGGAGATGTACGAGCGGGCCGAGTGCGCCAAGGAGCTGGGCTCGGTGATCGTCATGGTCGATCTCGTGATCGGCTACACCGCCATTCAGACGATGGCCAAGTGGGCGCGCAAGAACGACATGATTCTGCACCTGCACCGCGCGGGCAATTCGACATACGCCCGCCAGAAGAACCACGGGATTAATTTCCGGGTGATCTGTAAATGGATGCGCATGGCGGGAGTGGACCACCTGCACGCCGGGACCGTGGTCGGCAAGCTGGAAGGCGATCCCTTCGCGGTCAAGGGCTTCTACGATACGCTGCGCGAACCGCGCACGCCCACGCGGCTCGAGAACGGCCTCTTCTTCGATCAGGATTGGGCCTCGCTGCGCATGGTCATGCCGGTGGCGTCCGGCGGAATTCACGCCGGCCAGATGCACCAGTTGATCCATTATCTGGGCGAAGACGTGGTGCTGCAGTTTGGCGGAGGCACGATCGGGCATCCCCAGGGGATCGCCGCCGGCGCTACAGCCAACCGCGTGGCGGTGGAAGCCATCATCCAGGCGCGCAACGAAGGCCGCGATTACCTGGCGGAGGGTCCGGAAATCCTGGAGCGCGCCGCGCAATGGTGCTCGCCGCTGCGGGGGGCGCTGGAAACCTGGAAGGACGTGACCTTCAACTACCAATCCACGGACACGGTCGACTATGTCCCGATGGCGACCCCACTTACTAACTAGCGGAGCAAAACATGAGGCTGACACAAGGCACTTTTTCCTTTCTTCCGGATCTCACCGATGAGGAGATCTCGAAACAGATCGAGTACTGCCTGGCGAAGGGCTGGTCGATCGGAATCGAATACACCGACGATCCGCACCCGCGGAACGCGCTTTGGGAGATGTGGAACCTCCCCATGTTCGACATCGCGGACCCGCAAGCCATCCTGCACGAAGTGAACGCCTGCCGGAAGGCGTTCCCCTCGTACTACATCAAGGTCAATGCGAACGATTCCACGCGGGGGCGCGAGACAGTGGCGCTCTCGTTTATCGTCAACCGGCCCGCGAAAGAGCCCGGTTTCCGGATAGACCGCCAGGAGGCCGCTGGTCGTATGGTGCGTTATACGCTGCACCCATACGCCGCCGACCGCCCAACCGGCGCGCGCTACAACGGTGCGAAATGACGCCCGCCGCGGAGATAGATGTCGGCGCGGCCGCGCGCGAGGCGCTGATCGACGAAACCCTGCGCGCCCTCGATGCCGAACTGATCGGGCTCGAACCGGTGAAGCTGAGGATTCGCCAGACAGCCGCTCTTCTGTTGGTGGAACGGCTGCGCGGCCAGGCCGGATTCTCGGCCGACCCGCCGTCGCTGCACATGTGCTTCACGGGCAATCCCGGCACGGGCAAGACCACGGTGGCGCTGCGCATGGCGAAGATCCTGCACAGCCTGGGGTACGTGCGCCGCGGCCACATGGTGGTGGCCACGCGCGACGACCTGGTGGGGCAATATGTCGGCCACACCGCGCCCAAAACCAAGGAAGTGCTGCAGAAGGCCATCGGCGGGGTTCTGTTCATCGACGAGGCCTATTACCTCTACCGCGCCGAAAACGAGCGCGATTACGGGCAGGAGGCCATAGAGATTCTGTTGCAGTTTATGGAAAACCGCCGCGACGACCTGGTGGTCATCCTGGCGGGATACAAGGACAAGATGGATAAGTTCTTCCAGTCGAATCCGGGGCTGCATTCGCGCATCGCGCACCACATCGATTTTCCCGACTACACGCTCGACGAACTCATGGAGATCGCCGAGCTGATGTTGCGGCAGCAGATGTATGCGTTTGACAGCGAGTCGCGCGAGGCGTTCCGTGAATACCTGGAGCTGCGCGTGCGGCAGGAGCACTTCGCCAACGCGCGCAGCGTCCGCAACGCCATCGATCGCTTCAGGCTGCGCCAGGCGGTGCGCATCGTCGGGCGGGGCGGAAGCATTCCCCGGGAGGAGCTCGCGCGCATCGATGCCGCCGATATCCGCCAGAGCAGAGTTTTCCAGGGCGGCCCTAAAGGAGTGGCCGCGTGATGAACGGCCCAGCCCCGCTCCGGGGAGGCGAAGGAGTTGGTATGACGGGACGAAGACCAGTCATGCTGGGAATTATCGGCGACAGCGCCGCGGGCAAATCGACCCTGACGCAGGGCCTGACGAACCTGCTGCGCGCCGAACACGTGACCCATGTTTGCACGGACGACTACCACAAGTTCGATCGCCAGGAACGCGCCGCGCGCGGCATCACCGCGATCCATCCGGAGTGCAACTATCTCGACATCCTCGAGCTGCAACTGGAGCGCCTGCACTACGGCCAGCCGATTCTCAAGCCGGTGTACGAGCACGCGACGGGCACGCTGATCCGGCCGGAATACGTCCAGCCGCGAGAGTTCGTCATCGTGGAAGGCCTCCTAGGCTTCCACACGGCCGTAATGCGGCAGTTCTACGACGTCAAGGTGTTCCTCGAGCCGCCGGAGGAGCTGCGCCGCGTGTGGAAGATCAAACGCGACACCACCAAGCGCGGCTACACGGCGGAGCAGGTGCTCGCCGAGCTGAAAAAGCGCGAGCCCGATTCGCGCGATTTCATCCGTCCCCAGCGCCGACACGCCGACATCGTGGTGCAGTTCTATCCACCGGAAGGCAAATCGGCCGAGGAGGCCAACGGCCATCTGAACGTGCGGCTTACGCTGCGTCCGACCATCCCGCACCCCGATATGACGTACCTGTGCAGCGGTAAAGCAAACACCGGGATACGCTTGATCCTGGGCCGCGATTCGGCCCGCCCGGTGGACATCCTGGAAATCGATGGCAGCGTCACGCCCGAGCAGAGCGCCGATCTCGAGGAGACGATCTGGCGGCACCTGCCCGGCGTCGATCCTATTCCCGCGAACCAGTTCGGCGCCTACCAGGACCGCGGCGAGACCCGCCACAGCGACCCGCTGGCGTTAACGCAACTGCTGTTGACATATCATCTGCTGCGGGAGCACGGCACCGGAGAGCCGCGCCTGTTCGCGCCGCCGGTGGCGGCGCTGGATCGCGTGCTGACCAGCCGCTCCGCCGCGGGACCGAGCGGCGGCCAGGATTGAGCCGCCGCGCGCCGGTCCTAATGCAACCGGCAAATCAGTAACTGGCGCTCGTACACCATCTCCTGCGGCAGGTGATTGTGGAGGCCGATGAACAGCTCCTCGTGCCCCATAACCTCCGCGCGCCAGGCCGCCGGGTCGATGCTCTGCAATTGTTCGAACTTCTTGCGAGGGAACGCGAGCCCATTCCAGTCCATGTGTTCGTACTGCGGCACCCAGCCGATAGGCGTCTCCTTGGCCTTCGCGCGCCCATGCACGCGATCCACGATCCAGGTGAGAACGCGCATATTCTGGCCGAAACCCGGCCACATGAACTCGCCGCGATCGTCTTTGCGGAACCAGTTCACGTGGAAAATCCGCGGCAGCTCGCTCAAGGAATGCTGCATGTTCAGCCAGTGCCGGAAATAATCGCCCATGTGATAGCCGCAGAAAGGCAGCATAGCCATGGGGTCCCGGCGGACCTTGCCCACCGTCCCGGCCGCGGCCGCGGTCATCTCCGATCCCATGGTCGCGCCGGCGTACACTCCCGAGGTCCAGTTGAAGGATTCGAAGACGAGCGGCATCGTCGTGGCGCGCCGCCCGCCGAAAACGATCGCGCTGATCGGCACGCCTTCGGGATCTTCCCAGGCGGGATCGATGGTGGGGCACTGCGCGGCGGGCGCCGTGAATCGCGCGTTCGGATGCGCCGCTTTGGCGCCGGTTTTACGGGCGATCTCGGGCGTCCACGGATGGCCCTGCCAGTCCAGGCACTCGGCCGGAGGCTCCTCGGTCATGCCTTCCCACCACACGCCCCCCTCCGGAGTCAGCGCCACGTTGGTGAAGATCGTGTTTCTCGAGAGCGTCGCCATGGCATTGGGGTTAGTTCTGGCCGATGTCCCGGGAGCCACGCCGAAGAAGCCCGCTTCGGGGTTGATGGCGCGCAGGCGTCCATGCGCATCCGGCCGGATCCAGGCGATATCGTCTCCCACCGTCCAGACCTTCCAGCCTTCGAATCCCCGGGGTGGAACCATCATGGCGACATTCGTTTTGCCGCACGCGCTTGGAAACGCGGCCGCTACATAAGTCTTCTCGCCCTCGGGGTTCTCGATCCCCACGATCAGCATGTGCTCGGCCAGCCACCCTTCGTCGCGAGCGATGTTGGAGGCGATCCGCAGGGCGAAACATTTCTTCCCCAGCAGGGCGTTGCCGCCATACCCGGAACCGTACGACCAGATCTCCCGGCTTTCCGGGAAATGCACGATGTACTTCTCCTGGTTGCACGGCCAGGGCACGTCCTTTTGGCCGTCCTCCAGCGGAGCGCCCACGCTGTGTATGCAAGGCACCACGCGCTGTTCGTCTTTGTCGATTTCCCGCAAGACCGGCAGGCCGATGCGGGCCATCGCGCGCATGCTCGCGACCACGTACGGCGAGTCGGTCAGTTGCACGCCGATGCGCGACATCGGGGAGCCGACCGGTCCCATGCTGAAAGCCAGCACGTACATGGTGCGCCCCCGCATGCACCCCGCAAACAGGGACTTCAGCCTACGCCGCATAGCGTGAGGATCTTCCCAATTGTTCGTGGGACCGGCGCCATCTTTGGAAGAAGAGCAGATGAAGGTGCGCTCCTCCAGGCGAGCCACATCGCCCGGATCGGATCGCGCGTAGTAACATCCCGGCCACAGCTCCTGGTTCAGCTCGATGAGCGTGGCGTTCTGCACCATCTCCTCGCAAAGGCGGCGATACTCTTCAATGGAGCCATCCACCCAGTGGATAGCATCCGGCTTAGTCAGCTCGGCGATCTTATCGACCCACTTCAGTAAGTGTCTGTTTTCGCACGGAGCCTCACTCTCCCACGTTGTGAATCTGATAACTTTCGACGCAGCCATTCTCAACTTCCTCGTAGTCCGAAGGGATCTCTCCGCGACCATGATACCGGGCCACGGCTAAGTGAGAAATCGAGCTGGGACGAAACGGACGAGTGGCCCTATCCGGACTACGGGAAGAAGCGCCGAAGCGCGCCGGGCCGGAAACGGCGGAGCGCGCTTCGGGGTGGTCCGATCAACTATTGATCGGGATTTGACGGGTCTTGTGGTGCCGCTCGGAAACCGGAAGCTGAACTGTCAGCACGCCGTTTTTGAACTCCGCTTTGGCCTTGTCGGGATCCGCGCTTTCCGGCAAAGGAACCATGCGGTAGAAGCGGCCGAAACTGAGTTCGGAGCGATGATATCCGCCCTCCTCGGTCTCGCGCTCGCGGCGTTTCTCGCCCTCGATTACAAGCCCTTCATCCGTGAACTCCACTTTCACATCATCTTTGGTCAAACCTGGAAGCTCCGCAACGATTTCCAGGTTGTTATTGCGCTCGCGGACTTCGATGGGCGGCGCCCACATCCCCGGCTCGTTCCATCGAGGGAAGCCGAAGCTGCGGGAGAACGCGCGATCCATCTCTTCGGAAAGCCTGCGCATCATGGAGAAGGGACTGAGACCGAACAGGTCCCGGCCATAAGATTCATGCCGGCGCTCGATGCCGCGTTGTTCTGCGGTGTCGCGCGCTTTCTCTTTGGTTTGGACAGATGTTTCTGCCATTGGATTTCCCCTTCGATTTCATTGTGGGAACTGCGCTCCCCGAGTTCAAGACCGCGGCGCGCGCCAATGTGAAGCTCCGAGCACGCTTGAGCTCTGCCAGGCATCCTTTCGCGCACGCACGGCTGAAGTGATTTACCGAACGCCGGGGTCGAGCCGGCGCTCCGGCGGATAGGGAAGGACGTAGTGCAGCTCGCCTCGCATGACGCGGCGCTGCAATTCGTTCCAGTATTCCAGCGTGAAGAGATTCCCGTGCCGCGCGCGAAACCACCCGCGCAGGTCGGCCGGAATTCCCAGGAACCGCTCCCACTCGTCCACCAGGACGTCGTTTTCATCCACTGCGAACCAGGCGCCGTCCATCTCGCTGTTCCACAACAGCTCGTCGCTTTCATCCTGGCGGGGCGTCTCGCGGAAGCGGTAGTGAGAGAGCGGCGCCAGGTCGTCGAAATCGAAGAGCGTCACGTTGCGCGCGTGGGTCAGGCCGGTGTTGAAGGTCAGACCGTAATGATCGCCCACGAAGAACCCCATCCAGGCCAGGTCCTTGATGAACGTTCCGAGCGCATCGGCCACGCGCTCGCGCTCGCCGGGGTCGGAGGTCTGGTCGAAAAATGTGTTGAGCGGCTGGACGCGCCGCTGCGCGTAGACGTGCCGCAGCACGACGATTTCACCATCCAGCCGCACGCTGAAGGGCGCCGTGCGGAGCAGCTCTTCGAGCACCCTCTCGTCGAACGCCTGGCGCGGAAAATGAAGATTGCGATAGAGCCACGCATCCAGCATCAACCGTCCGCGGTTCATCTCGTGCACCCAGCGGTACAGGTCCATGATGCGCGCCCGGCCCGTCCAGCATTCCTTGCGGGAGAAATCGCGCACCACCTTGAATACGTACGGGAACGAAGGCGGCGAGAAGACCACCATCGCCATGCCGGCGCGTCCCGGCGCGGGGCTGAACTTTTCGCCGGTCTCCCGCAGATGGCGCCGCAGCCGCTGGTTCAGCGCCACGCGCGCCGGATGGGTGAAGCCCAGCACCGCGCACATGGCCGGATGGCCGCGCTCGGGCGCCAGCGTATCGAGGAAGGCGAGGGTTTCGCGGTAGGCATCCGTGCGCGCGTGGAAGGTGGAGCGCGTCGAGACGAACAGGATGTTGCGCATGTCCTCGCGGCCGCTGAGGACGGCATCCACGGCGATCCCGCGCTCGTCGTGGCGGAGCGCCAGCACCACGGGCAGCTCCCGCGAGCGCGCGCACAGCTTTCCGGCCAGGTACGCCTCGCGGTCGCGGAAGAGCGTGGTTTTGAGCATCCGCAGCTCGCGCGGCGCGCCGCCCGCCGGTCCCCAATCGCGCAGCAGTCTCTCCGCCACGCGCGCGGCATCCCCCGCGGCGTCTTCGAACCGGGCCCGGAAACCGCGGCCGGCGAGCAGCTCTTCGATGGAACTTCGCAGCCGGCCTGGGTGCGCGCTGTACCGGCGCCAGATGGGATCCGGCGGGGAGGTGTGCAAGCCTTCGGCCAGCCCGTCGTCGTCGTATTCCACCGGGATTTCCTGGGCGTCGAAAGCCAGCCGCATGGTGGAGTAGAAGAAGGTGAGCGCCAGGTCCGCGTCGTAGCGATGGAAGGCGCGCTCCAGAAACAGGTGCCGCGCGGCCAGCCAGAAGCCGCGGTCCGCCGCGCGCTCCTCGAATTGGCGCTTGAGCTTGCGCCAGGCGTCATCCACCGCGTCCCGGTACAGGCGGACCCTCTGCTCGGCGTGAATGGCTCCTTGGGCCCAAGCCCGTGTCTCGAAGGTCTCCTGAGCCATGGCGGTGATGGCGTCGAATGTCTCGAGATAGGTGTGATGGGCGGCCAGGATCATTTCCGCCGCTCGCCGCGCTTCGTCCCGTCCCGCGGCCGGCAGGCTCTCCAGGGCCGCTTCCCCGCCAGGAAAGAGCTGGCGCCGCGCGGCGCGTTGGCGCTCCCGAAGCATGATTGACGATACCACCGGAAGTTGGCGACCGGCTCGCCCGATCCGCAACTTAGGAATTCGGTCCGCCCCACCGTCCGCCACAGTTCGGTATCATCGCTGGGGTGAGGTGGATGCGTGGCTTCTTCGCCCGTTACCCAGGCGGCACCCCGATCTGATTTCCTGTTGATCCGCAGCGCCCTGGTAGCGGCGCTCGGCGGAATGCTGTTCGGCTTCGATACCGCGGTGATTTCCGGAACAACCCGGGCGCTCAGCCAGATGTATGCGCTCTCTCCGGGGATGCTCGGGTTCACGGTCTCGATGGCGCTCTGGGGAACTGTGCTGGGCTCGATCCTCGCCGGAGGCCCGGCCGACCGGTATGGCCGCCGCGCATCGCTGCACTGTCTGGCCGTGTTCTACGTGGTATCCGCGCTGGGCTGCGCATTCGCGCTCAATTACCCGTGGCTGATCGCCTTCCGATTTATCGGCGGCCTGGCCATTGGCGGCTCTTCGGTGATCGGCCCCATGTACATCGCCGAGATTTCCCCGGCGGAGAGACGGGGTCGCCTGGTGGGTCTCTTCCAGATCAATGTCGTGGCTGGAATTCTGCTGGCCTACCTGTCGAATTACCTGGTGGGGCTGGCGCACATGGGCGCGGCCGAGTGGCGCTGGAAGCTGGGCGTGGCGGCGCTCCCCGCGGTCCTCTTTTTCTTTTCGTTGTTCACCATCCCGCAAAGCCCGCGCTGGCTGGTGCGCGTGGGACGGCGCGAGGAGGCGCGCGGCGTGCTGGTCCAGATCGGCGAGCAGGATATCGACCGGCACCTGGAGGATATCGTCGAATCCGTAGCCACGGAACGGAGCGGCCGCGGCGAGCCCCTGTTCCAACGGAAGTACCGCCTGCCGGTTTTTCTGGCGATCTCGATAGGCGTCTTCAACCAGCTCGCGGGCATCAACGCCATTCTGTACTACGTCAACGACATCTTCGACCGCGCGGGTTATAGCAAAGTATCGGGCGATCGGCAGGCGGTGGTGATCGGAACGACCCTGCTGGTGTTCACGCTCGTGGCGATGAGCCTGATCGACCGGCTCGGCCGGAAGAAACTGCTGCTCACGGGCGCCTTGGGATGCGCGTTCAGCATGGCCGGCGTGGCCGCGATCTTCGCCACCGGGCAGCACGCGGCATGGCTGCTCTGGCTGCTGGTGGGCTTTATCGCCTTCTTCTCTTTATCGCAGGGCTCCGTGATCTGGGTCTATCTGAGCGAGGTCTGTCCGACGCTGGTGCGGGCCAAGGGGCAGAGCCTGGGCAGCTTCAGCCACTGGTTCATGAACGCCTTGATCTCGGGAGTCTTCCCGCTGGTGGCGGCCTCCTCGGGGGCCGCGCCCTTCGCTTTTTTCGCGGTCATGACGCTGGCGCAGTTCGTGGTGGTTCTTCTGTTCTATCCGGAGACCAAGGGCGTGACGCTCGAACAGATGCAGAAGCGACTGCTCTCGCGGTAAGCACCGGCGATGAACCGCACTGACGCACGCCACGGGTGGATCCACTTCGCGTCCCTCTACGCCGCCCTGGGCCTGTTCTTTGGCTGGTATGCCGGGCTTTACTTCCGGCGCTATCCGGTAGGTGGAGCGCAACGCGCGGCCCTGTACGTTTGCCTGATGCTGCTGTTGGCCCTGGCCTTGGCGCCCGGCTTCCCCGATCTTCGCTCCCGGCTCCGCGAGCGCGTTCACGGTCTGTCAGGAGCCGCTTGCTGCGTTCTGTTCTTCTTGCTTCCCTACCTCCTCTATTCCGCGGGCACGGGCGATTTCCGCTGGCCGGCTCTGGCCAAGCTTCTCGCTCTCTCGGCATTGCCTTTTGGGTTGTTCGCCGCCGCTCCCGTTCGCGGGCCGGACCGCATGAACTGGCAGGACGCGCTGGTTCTCGTCTGGCTGCTGGCGCCGGTCATGTTCGGACAGATCGGCGGGATTTGGAACGTGCCGGTGAATTTGGATTTCATGGCGCGGCTCTTTCTGATCGGCGCCGGCGCCTGGTCCTTTTTGATCTGGCGGAAGGTCGAAGGATCGGGATATGAATTTCGCTTCTCGCCGGCCATCGCGCGCGACGTGTTGGTTTCTTTCGCCGCATACGGGGCCATCGCGCTCCCGCTTGGATTCGGCCTTCGCTTCATCGCCTGGCATCCGCAATGGCACGATGTGGCGTCCTTCCTCTCCGATTACGTTACGATCTTCCTTTTCATCGCCCTCGTGGAGGAGCTGTTCTTCCGCGGCCTTCTTCAGAACCTCCTGGAAGGCTTGCTGCACTCCCGCTACGGGGCCCAGGCGGTGGCCGCGGCCATCTTCGGATTCAGCCACATCCGGCATGCGCCGTTTCCCAACTGGCGTTATGTGGCCCTGGCAACCGTGGCCGGATGGTTTTATGGTTCGGCGTATCGGAGCCACCGCAGCTTGATGGCTTCGGCTGCCGTGCATGCCCTCGTCGATACGCTTTGGCGAACCTGGCTAACGTTGCCAAGACCCTGAGAATACGGCCATGGCCGGCGCGAGACGGAAGGCGTGTTACTGAAGAGCCGCGCCGCCCAAACTCACGCTGCCGGACGCGGACGCATTAGTCCATTGGATCGTCAATGTCTGCCCCGCCGATGCTGCGCTGTAAGTGAGCGTGTAGTTTCGGTCCCAACGGCCACTCTGCTTTGCCGTAGTGTCCTGGTAATTGGCCGCCGATCCGTCCGATAAGGTGGCCGTGAGCGTGCCGCCGCTGTTTTGACCGCCGGCATGCACGACCAGGGTGTGTAAAGTGGTGCCCGCCGGAACAGTGAACGAGAACCCGTTGTGTTGGCCGGAATTGCTGTCTACGTATACGACGGTGCTATTGGAGCCGCTGACATTTGGTGTTCCGTCGCTCCAGGTCAGCGTGCGCGGGTCGTTGCCGGTGGTAGCCACCGCCAGAGATCCGATCTCCTTGTAGTTGCTGATTTGGGCCGCGACGCCGGCTTTGCGATCCGCGAGTCCAGGACCGCCGGAGACGATGCCCCAATTAACCCAATCGGTAGGTCCTTCGGTGGTCAGGTTGAAGGTCCCCGCGTTGAAGTTGCCGGAGCCGGACAAAGTTCCGCTGCCGCCGGTAGTTGCGGCCGTGTTGGTCAGGCTGAAGCTGGCGGGCGTGGTGACACCCGAGACACTGGCAGTGACTGTGTAGCTGCCTGTCTGGTCGTTGGCGGTCAGGGCCGGCGCGGTGGCGACTCCGCTGGAGTTAGTAGTGACGGTCGCCGATCCGCCGAAGGTGGCGCTGGCCCCGCTGGCCGGCGCGGCGAATGTCACAGTCACTCCGCTCAGCAGATTGCCGCTGCCATCCTTCACGGTGGCTTGCAGCGCCATCGTAAATGCCGTATTCACGGTAGCGCTCTGCAGCGTGCCGGCGGCAGCAGTAATACTCGCCGGGGTTCCAGAAAGGTTCGTCAGGCTGAAGTTGGCTGGGCTGGCCACGCCCGCAACAGTGGCTGCCACGGTGTAACTTCCTGTCTGGCCGTTGGCGGTCAGGGCGGGCGCGCTGGCAATCCCGCCGGCATTGGTGATAGCGGTTGCCGCGGCCGATCCGGAGAAAGCGGCGCTGGCCCCCGTGCCGGACGCGGTGAATGTCACAGTCACGTTGCTCACCGGATTGTTGCTTGTGTCCTTCACCGCCGCCTGCAGCGCCGTGGCGAAAGCCGTGTTTATCGTCGCGCTTTGGGGCGTGCCGAAAACGGCCGCGACACTCGCCGGGGGTCCGGGAAGATTCGTCAAGCTGAAACTGGCGGGTGTGGCCACATTGGGGGCGCTGGCTGTCACCGTGAAACTGCCCGCCTGGGAGTTGGCCGTGAAGGCCGGCGCGGCAGCGATCCCGCTGGCATTGGTAGCGGCGGTCGCCGTCGCCGATCCGTTGAACGAACCGGTGGCGCCCGTCGTGGGCGCGGCGAAGGTTACCGTTACCCCGCTTAGTGGGTTGTTGCTGCCATCCTTCACCGTCGCCTGCAAGGCGGTGGTGAATGCCGCGTTCACGGTCGCGCTTTGAGGCGTTCCGGCGGTGGCTGCAACCGTCCCTCCCCCGGGAAGCAGACCGTATACATTGAGGACGTTATCGAACGTGCCCAGATAAACTTTTCCGTTAGCGACGACGGGCGGCGAGAACTTAGCCCAGCTCCCGGAATAATCCCGCGTGCTGTTCTGGTTGCTGTTCCACAATTCCTTGCTCACATTCGAGGCATCGAAGGCACGCAGAATTCCCGGTTGGGCGCTGCCATCGGCGAGCCCCCCTGGCGTGTACGACGCCCACACGATCCCTGTCCCCGCGCTAAGGCCATTCGCCGAGATACACATAGCCGGACCGTTGCTCAACGGCGCCGGCGCCGTGACGGTGCTTTCGAAAATCGGCTTCACATTGAATTGCGATCCGTTAAAAGAGAGCATTTGCAGCGCGTACCCGGTGGGAAAAACATACAACGTGTTGTTGTAATAGATCCGGTTACCACCCCAGAACCCGCCGCTCATCTTCCATTCCTGGACGATCTTATCGGTGCTATTGAACTGGCCTAGATTGTTCGTATCCACAACATACACCGTGCCGGTCTTCCCGCCGACCACGGCCAGCAAGGTTCCGTTTCCGGGAATCAACGTTGGGCCGCTGCTGCCGAGGTCCCAATCGTTAGCTTCGTCCTGGGTTTCGGTGGAAGGTGAAAAGTAATCGAGGACCGCCAGGCCGTTTGCCGTCCCTACCTTCACGACGCTGTCCCCATATTCCCGGCCGCCCGCCTTATTGGCGTCCATGGGTCCGTTGCCCGTGGCGAAATAGATGTTGCCGTTCGCGTCCCCGGCCAAACCTACGCCACCTTGCCACACGGCGTTCTGCTCCTGGTCGGGCGCCAAACAGAGTATCCCGGTTTGCTGCAAGGGGGTCACGCCGTAGCCAATTGCGCTGTAGCCAAAGACCCAGCCGTGGTAGGGGCCGGAGTCCTGATGCGATCCGAAGCCGATGTATATGGTGCCGTTCATCAGCAGCAGGCCGGGCCGCTGCCAGTGGCGCATCGGTTGGAACGCGAGCTTCCCGTTCGCGCCATCCGAGGCCGTGCCCGGCACGCTACCTTGGATCGTCGCTGCCGGGACTTTATCGGCGCCTGTCGTAATATCGAGCGCATGCAACTGGAAGTAGGCCGCTTGATTCACGTAAGTCTCGGCGACCACATACAGCGTGTTGGTCGACAAGTCGATCACGGGAGTGCTCGTGATGCCGATTTCGGGCAACAAATCCCGCGGCGCGCAGCATACCGATTGCGGCATGGATGGGCCGAGATTGACATGCCACAGAAAACCGGTCTGCGAGGCCGAGTCCGCGTCGAAGGCGTACACGCTGTTGTGTTCCGTCGCCACATATACTACGTTGTGAACTCCCTGGGAAGGGATGCTGACCGCGGGCATATACAGCGGCTGCGCATAGATCTGGCCATCCACGGCCAACGAGAAGAGTTTTCCGAACGTATTGACGTTGACGTTGGATGTATTGAGGGTGGTTTCGCCTAACACGGCGCCGGTGCGGGCGTTGTCGTAATGGTAAGTGGTCACTTGGCCCCGCAGGGGCCAGCATGCCGCCAGCGCGGCAAGCAATGCGACTTGAGCGAACATTGTTCTTTGACTTGGTTGCATAGAGCTTGAATTCCCACTTGAATACTTCAGAACCGGCCGCCCGCTATTGAAAGCGCCGCGGGGAACGTTAGGTCGAATCGGCGGAAGACACAGTCTTCCATTCGTCCGCCCACATGTGTTTTCGTGATACAACGGCAGGAAGGACTCCTGCCGCTTCGCCTCGAAGTCGAGCGAATACCGTCTTCTCGTGGCGAGGCCTTACCGGAAGCGCGTACCACCTGGGGCGTGCCTCCGGTACGTCACTTACAATATCCTCGAAGTAACGGCGGGCGTCCCGGCTCGTGTGTTCTTATCATGTCCGTAGCAGGTCTAAGTGTCAAGATCGCATTCGCCTGTTTTGTGGCAGAGGGCGTCTGGAACGACACACGTCAGACACAGGCCGCTTGCGGCGGCTGCCTCCAAGCCGCCCCGCCGGCCTGCCGCAACGATCGGCACGGTAAACTGTTGTTGATGGCCCCGAGGGTCGACCGTTCCGGCGCGCTCGTCCGTTGTGTTGTCGACGCCCGGTGAAACTCGCGCCGGCCTCACCGAAGAGGAGATGGAATGGAAATTCTGAGCCGTAAAAGCAGCCCCGGCAGGCGGGAGTTCCTGCGTTTGTTGACAGCGGGTGCGATTGTCGTCGCCCTGCCTGGCAGCCGGCTGCTAAGCTTCCAGAAATCGGGCTCCAAGCCTCTGCGCGGCATTTTTCCCATCGCGCACACGCCTTTCACCGATTCGAACCAGCTCGATCTCGCCACCTTGGTTAAAGAGGTGGAGTTCATCGATCGCGGGGGCGTGCACGGCTTTGTCTGGCCGCAAATGGCCAGTGAGACCCTCAGCCTTACCGACAGAGAGCGCAGCGCGGGCGCGGAGGCGATCATAACCGCGGGCAAGCGGCTGCGCCCCGCGATCGTGGTGGGGATTCAAGGTCCGGACCTGGCCGCCATGCAGCGCTATGCCAAAGAGGCGGAGAGGTTGGGCGCCGACGCCGTCATTTCCTTGCCCCCCGGAGAGAACGCCACCGAGAAGGACATGCTTCAGTATTACCAGGCGGTGGGCCGGGCGACGAGCCTGCCGATCGTGGTCCAGGCGGTGGGAAACATCAGCGTGGACCTGCTGCTCGAGATGTTCCAAAGCGTTCCCAACCTGCGCTATGTGAAGGATGAAGCGGGCAACCCGCTGGAGCGGGTTAAGCAATTCCGCGAGCGGACGCACGATCAGTTGAAGGTCTTTTCCGGCGCGCATGGCCGCACGCTGATTGAGGAGATGCGCCGCGGATTTTCAGGCTCCATGCCCGCCGCCTGCATCGCCGACCTGTACGCCACCACCTGGGATCTGTGGCAAGCCGGGAAACATGATGAAGCCATCCTCGCGCACGGCCGCGCGCTGGCCATGCTGGCCGATATGTTCCTCTACGGCATCGAAGGGATGAAGTACATTCTGTGCCTCCGCGGCGTTTTCAAGAACTACACCGTTCGCAACATACCGGTGGCCAAAGGCTTCGAAGGCGCGGCCAAGATCGTTTCCGGCGACAATACCGCCCCCCTGGACGACGCGGCTAAGAAAGCGCTCGCCGAAACCCTGCACGCGATGAAGCCGTATTTGCGGGCCTGATCCGTGTTGGCGGTACTTGGCTGCCCCCCGAAATGTTCTCGCTAAACCGTACGACCTGTAACATCGAGATGGAGATCCGTCGCCTAACAGGAGAAGTCGCGGGTTCACGCGCGAAATCCTGGGGCATTGTCTTGCGAAGTGAGGTCAAAATGAGAATCCCACGGTACATGCGGCTGCATGCGGCTCTTTTTCTTGGACTTTTCTTGTGCTGCTCCCTATTTGGGCAGACTTATACGATCACCACGATCGCGGGAGACGGGAGCTCCGGCTTCGGTCCCGATGGCCCGGCTCTCGCCTCCGCGCTAAATCCTGGGGGCATTGCCGTGGACACCGCGGGCAACGTCTACATTTCCGATGACAACCGCGTCCGCAAGATCTCGGGCGGCGTGATCACCACTGTGGCGGGAAATGGAAGCTACGGCTTCAGCGGCGATGGCGGCCCGGCCACCAGCGCCCAGTTGCTGAATCCCCACGGCTTGGCGGTGGATGCCGCCGGCAATCTCTATATCGCCGACACCCTCAATCTCCGCATTCGCAAAGTCTCTAACGGAGTCATCACTAGCGTGGCGGGAAATGGAACCTACGGCGGCAGCGGCGACGGCGGCCCGGCCACCAGCGCCCAGTTGAATATGCCTTATGGTATTGCCGTGGACGCTGCCGGAGACCTCTACATCGCCGATGAGAGCAACAATCGCATTCGCAAGGTCTCCAAGGGAGTGATCACCACCGTGGCCGGAAACGGGACCTTTGGCTTTAGCGGAGATGGCGGTCCGGCCACCGCCGCCCAGTTGAACTGGCCTCGCGCGGTCGCCGTGGATGCCGCCGGCACCATCTACATCGCCGATACCGAGAGCAACCGCATCCGCAAGGTCTCCAAGGGAGTGATCACCACCGTAGCTGGAAACGGGACGCGCGATTTCCAGAAGGACCAGGTCCCGGCCGCCAGCGCACCCTTGAATTGGCCCCAAAGCGTCGCCGTGGATGCCGCCGGCAACCTCTACGTCGCCGATTCGTTCAATAACCGCGTCCGCAAGGTCGCGAAGGATGGCGTCATCACCACGGTGGGGGGAAGCGGGGCCTTTGGCTTCAGCGGCGATAACGGCCCGGCCACCAGCGCCGCGCTGAGTCCCGGTGCCATCGCCGTGGATGCCGCCGGCGACTTGTACGTCTCCGACACCGACAACCGGCGCATACGGGCTCTGAAGCTCACGCCGGCCCAAGGCAAGGCCGCGACGAATTAGCTCTCCCCGGCAATCTCTATATTCCTGACAGGGTTTGGGGCGATGATACAATAGAATCACCTGCGCGCCCGTTTTCCTTTTTGTTTACTTAGCGATGCGAGATCCGCATCCGGGCCGGGCGCAAATGAATCCAAGGTGGTAGCCATGGCCCACATGTCCGCTGTCCCGCGGCCGGCCCGCAGCGATGCCGAGCCGCTGCTGGCCACCATAGGGAATACGCCGCTTCTGCGCCTCGAGAAAATCCCACGCGAGTTTCCCGGCGTCGAGATCTTCGCCAAGGCCGAGTACTTCAATCCCGGCGGAAGCGTGAAAGACCGCGCCGCCCTGAATATGATTCTGGACGGCGAGCGCTCCGGCAAACTGAATCCCGAGCGCGTCATTCTGGACGCCACCAGCGGCAATACCGGCATCGCCTACGCCATGATCGGCGCCAATCGCGGCTATAAGGTCAAGCTGGTGCTGCCGGCCAACGCGTCCCCGGAGCGCAAACGCATTTTGAAGGCGTACGGGGCCGAGATGATCTTCAGCGACGCCGGCGAAGGCTCGGATGGCGCCATTCGCCTGTGCCGCCAGATCTATCTGGCCGATCCCGACCGGTATTTTTACCCGGATCAGTACAACAATCCGGCCAACTGGAAGGCGCACTACGAGCACACCGGTCCCGAGATTATTCGCCAGACCGCGGGACGCCTTACGCACTTCGTGGCTTCCATGGGAACCAGCGGAACTTTCATGGGCGTCTCCCGCCGCCTGAAACGCGAGCTGCCGGAGGTGCGTTGCTGTTCCGCGCAGCCCTCCTCGGGTTTTCACGGCCTGGAGGGGTTGAAACACATGCCCACGGCTATCGTGCCCGGCATTTACGACCAGAAGCTGGCCGACGCCAACCTGTGGATCGAGACGGAAGACGCCTACGCCATGGTCCGGCGGCTGGCGCGCGAAGAGGGACTCCTGGTGGGGATTTCCTCGGGCGCCAACGTGCACGCGGCCAGCCTGGTGGCGCGCGAATTGTCCCGCCGGGGCGAGACCGGCATCGTCGTGACCATGCTCTGCGACAGCGCCGACAAATACCTGAGCGAGCCTTTCTGGGACGAGCGATGATCCGGATCGAACCCGAACCCTGGGCAGCCATGCTGACGCACGCCCGCCAGGTCTATCCCGATGAATGCTGCGGCGTGATGCTGGGGATCTCCGAAAACGGCGCCAAGATCGTGAGCGCGGCCTTGCCCCTGGAAAATTCCTTCGCGGGCCCGCGTGCCGCGCGCTACGAGCTGCGTCCCGAGGACCTGATCGCCGCCGAGAAGGCGGCCCGCGGCCGCAACCTGGATCTGATCGGCATTTACCATTCGCATCCCGATTGCGACGCCTACTTTTCGCAAACCGATTTGAAGAATTCGTGTCCGTGGTATTCCTTCGTCGTGCTGTCCATTCGCGGCGGCGAATTCCACCACGCCAATAGCTGGCTGCCGAACTTCGAGCGGACTGAAGCGGCCGGCGAGGAGTTGATTTACTGATATGCCCAAAGTTCTGATTCCCACCCCTCTGCGCCAGTTCACTGGAAAGCAGGACACCGTGAGCGTTCCGGGAGCCACAGTCGGCGAGGCGCTCGGCGCGCTCACCGCGCGCTATCCCGATCTGCGCAAGCAGATCTTCACGGACGAAGGCAAGGTCCGCAGCTTCGTCAACGTGTATCTCAACGACGAAGACATACGCTACCTGGGGAAGGACGCCACCGCCCTCCTGGAGGGCGATACCATCTCGCTGGTCCCCTCGATCGCCGGCGGTTCCACCGTGACCGCGCCGCCGGAAGTTTCGGCGGACCCGGTTGCCTTGTCCAACGACGAGGTCCTGCGCTATAGCCGGCACCTGATCCTGCCCGAGGTGGGCATCGAAGGCCAGCGGAAGCTCAAGGCGGCCAAGGTGCTGCTGGTGGGCACGGGCGGCCTGGGCGCGCCTCTGGGGCTATACCTGGCCGCCGCCGGAATCGGACGCATCGGCCTGGTCGATTTCGACGTGGTGGATGTCACCAACCTGCAGCGCCAGGTGATTCACTTCACGAGCGACATCGGCCGCAAGAAGCTCGATTCGGCCGCCGAGAAGATGCGGGCCATCAATCCCTATTTGAAGGTGGTGAAGCACGAGACGGCGCTTTCCAGCGGGAACGCGCTCGAAATCCTCAAGGAGTACGACCTGGTGGTGGACGGCACCGACAACTTCCCCACTCGGTACCTGGTCAACGACGCCTGCGTGCTGCTCGGCAAGCCTAACGTTTACGGCTCCATTTTCCGGTTTGAGGGTCAGGCCACGGTTTTCGCGTATCAAGGGGGCCCGTGCTACCGCTGTCTCTACCCCGAGCCGCCGCCTCCGGGCCTGGTGCCGAGCTGCGCCGAGGGCGGCGTGCTGGGTATTCTGCCGGGCACCATCGGGTTGATCCAGGCCACCGAGACGGTCAAGCTGATCCTGGGGATCGGCGAGCCGCTGGTGGGCAGGCTGCTGCTCTATGACGCGCTGGGAATGCGTTTCCGCGAACTGAAGCTGCGTAAGAATCCCGAATGCCCGGTGTGCGGCGAGCATCCCACGATCACGCGGCTGATCGATTACTACCAATTCTGCGGCGTGCCGGCCCCGGCGACGACCACCCAGGAGACGCAGGTGAACGAAGGCGAAATCGAAGTGACCGAAGTTAAGGCCAAGATGGATCGCGGCGAGGAGTTCGTGCTGCTGGATGTGCGCGAGCCCCACGAATACAAGATCGCCGCCATCTCCGGATCCAGGCTCATCCCGCTCGGCGAAGTGCCTAAGCGGCTGGGCGAGCTGGATCCCCAGGCGGATATCGTGGTGCACTGCAAGAGCGGGATGCGCAGCGCCAAGGCGTGCGGCATTCTGCGGCAGGCCGGCTTCGAACGCGTGCGGAACATGAAGGGCGGCATCCTGGCCTGGAGCGACCGCGTGGATCGGAGCGTGCCGAAGTATTAGGCGTCGTCCGTTCGGCTGCGCGTTCCCACCCGCGCCTCGCGGAAGGCCCAAAAAAAAGCGGCCTTGCCCATCGCGAAAGCCGCCCGCATTCCCGTATTTGTATAGGGCCCGACCTAGCTTCCGGCCTTCTTCGCCGTCACTTCGGTTGTCATCGGGTTGCCGTCGCGTCCCGGACGCGTGATCTTCAGCTTCAGCTGGTCTCCCGCCAGAGTTCCGCTGAAATCCTGAGTCATCGACATGCCGCCCATATTCGTCTCGACTTTGAAGGAGATGTTGTCTCCATCCACCTTCCCATCGGAGATCGGGGTTTCCATCGCACCCCCGTCACGGCCGGGCCTCGACAGAGTCCCGGTCAAGGAAGAGCCGCTGGCATTGAGAGTGAGGGTCACCTGAACGGGGTCCCCGCCTCTACGGCCGGCTTGCTCGTAAACCCACTTGCCGCTGACATCCGCCGCCATGGCGGCGAACACGACGACCAGCAGGATCGTGAACGCAAATAGCAGTTTCTTGGTCATAGTGAATCCTTAGGCGTACCCGGACGCTGGAACGTTACTCCCCGGGTTTGGGGCAATCCGGGCCGCTCCCGCCGCCTCCGGGATTGCCCCGACGCCGGTGAAACGGCTTTACACCCGGGAGGGCATCCCAAATTACGATATACTGGTGATTTAATACTAACCAATCTCGTTTGGAGGAATCTATGAGTTTTCGCAGCCTAGCGCAGGCATCGGCGGGGCTGCTCCTTTTGGCCTTCACTTCACTCGCCCAAATCACTTCGATTGAAGGGGATGTGAAAGGGATGGACGGACAGCCGGTTATAGGCGCCGTGGTCAAGATCGAGCGCACCGACATCAAGGCAACGTATCAAACCAAGACCGACAAGAAAGGCCGCTACTTCCACACCGGCCTTCCCATCGGCACGTACAACATCACCGTTCTGATGGACGGCAAGGAAGTGGACAAGCAGAACGGCATCAGAACTTCGCCGAGCGACGCCAAGGATGTCAATTTCGATTTGAAGGCGGACTCCGCCAAATTGGCTGCCGGCGCCCAGCAGATGGCCGCCGCCGATACGCGCCAGATGAGCGCCGCGGATAAGGCCGCGCTCGAGAAGAACATGAAAGAGCGCGAGGCCCAGCTCAAGAAGCGCTCCGAATTGAACGATTCCTTCAACACCGGAATGACGGCCGCGCAGAATAAGCAGTGGCCCGAAGCGGTGGCCGCGCTCACGAAGGCTTCCGAGGTGGATCCCACGCAGCCGGCCGTGTGGGGGCAGTTGGCCGAAGCCTATGTGGGCCTGGCCAGCACCAAGACCGGCGCCGATTTCGATGCAGCCATGGCAAAGGGCCTGGAAGCGTATGCCAAAGCCATCGAGTTGAAGCCTGACGACGCCGCCACGCACAATAACTACGCTCTGGCCCTGGCCAAGGCGAAGAGGTTCCCCGAGATGCAGGCCGAATTGGCAAAGGCTGTCCAGCTCGATCCGCCCGGCGCCGGCAAGTACTACTACAATCTCGGCGCGCTGCTGGTGAACAGCGGCCAGAACGATGCGGCCGGCGAAGCGTTCAAAAAGGCCATCGATTCCGATCCGAACTATGCCGAGGCCTATTACCAGTACGGCGTTACGCTGGTCTCCAAGGCCGCCATCGGCTCGGACGGAAAGGTGACGCCGGTCCCCGGCACTGTCGAGGCGCTGCAGAAATACCTCGAGCTTCAGCCTACCGGCCAGTTCGCCCAGCCCGCCAAGGATATGCTGGCAACGCTCGGTTCCAGCGTCGAAACCAGATTCCAGAATCCCGACGCCGGCAAGAAGAAGAAGAAGTAAACTGAAATCGGTTCGCATGGGGCGGAGGGCCGCACCCTCCGCCCCGGTAGCATGCTTCGTTACCTCTTTGTCGATCTCCTCTTTCCCGTGCTGCTCTTCTTTTTGCTGAGAGCGGCGCTCCGGAATTTCTTCGCGGGGAACCGTTCCCCTCTTCCCCGGCACACGGCCAATCCACCTCCTCCTCCGGTTCCGGCCGGCGGGGAGCTCAAGAAAGACCCGGTGTGCGGAACGTATGTCTCCACGGCGGCCAGCCTGACCCGCACGGTGGGCGGCCAGGTCGTTCACTTCTGTTCCAAAGAGTGCCGCGACAAGTACCGCGGCTAGCAGCCTTCCCGCAACATCAGATCAGAATCAGCCCTTTACGGATGCCGGTGGTCACCGCTTCCGTCCGGCTGGCCGCATTGAGCTTGCCGAGGATCGAAGCCACGTGAAACTTCACGGTGTGCTCCGAGATCCCCAGCTTCCAGGCGATGTTCTTATTGGCGGCGCCTTCGGCCATCATGCGCAACACCTCGAGTTCACGCGCTGTGAGGGCGGCGGTTTCGGGCGGCGGATGAAGGTGCGCTGCGCGAGCCAGCAAAACCTCCAGGTCGCGGGGATCGAGCGCCGCCAGACCCGCGGCGGCCGCCTGGACCGCTGTCACGATCGCCCCGGCCGCCACATCCGGCGGCAGCACCGCCCGCGCGCCGAGGCGCAGCGCTTCCTCGGTCCACACCGGATCGCCGGCGCTCCCCAGCAGGACAACCGGCGCCGCGCTGGTCTCGGCTGCGTCCGCCAGTTCCTCGATCTCGACAGCCGCCAGCACGACGTCCGGCCGCATACTCGCGGCGGCCAGCAAGTCCGCGCCCGATCCCACCACGTCGAACTCCGGATGGCTCGTGAGCAGCGCTTCGAGGCCGGCCCGCGTCACCGCCGAAGGCGCCGCGATCGCTACCCGGATCACGCCGCCTCCGCATAGGGAGCGAGGCGCACGAAGGCCTCCCTTACGCGCCGCGGATCGCCGCGCAGAAACCGCAGACGCAACACCTCTTGCTCCGCATCGAGAGCGTCGGCCAGTTCGTCAGAGGAGCCCAGCAGAATGTCGCCGGCACGCAGTGAAGATGCCGCCGCGGCGCCATGCGGGTCCACGCCCAACACCAGCAGGCCGGACGCGACCGGCTGAAGCGTCACACCCAGCATGGGCGGCGAGCCGCTGCGCGCCAGCCGCACTGCCGCGCTGGCCGGCAGCGCCACGCCTACGCCATTAACGATGGCGGTGTTCAAGCCCACCACGCGCCCGAGGGCATCGGCCAGCGGCCCGCCGGAGTTGCCTGGAGCGAGCCGCACGCTGGCCCGGATCCACTTCGTGCGGCCCATGCCGGCGATCGGCCCCACCGAATGCACCACTCCCGTGGAGAGCGCCCCCGTGAAACCCAGCGGGCTGCCGATGGCGATCACCAGCGCGCCGGGTCGCAGCGCGCTCGAATCACCGGCCGTTGCGGCGGGCAGGTCGCGCGCCTCGATGCGTATGGCCGCCACGTCGCGCCGCGGGTCCCGCGCGGTGACGCGCCCCTCGTAGCGACGGCCGTCCCACAGCTCCACCTGCGCCCGCTCCGCGCGCGCCACATGCGAGTTGGTTAGGATCAGGCCATCTCTCTCCCAGATCACCCCGGAGCCGCCGGCCCGGTACTCTGGCAAGCGCACCTCGACAGTGGACCTCCGGAGCGCTTCCGCGATCTCCCCCAAGCCGGACATATCAGCTTCTCCGGGGCCGTTCCCCTACGGTAACCGTCAGCGTGTACGCGGCCCCTGCGCGCACCAGAGCGGCTTCGATGCCGCTGCCCACGCCGTGCGTCTCGAGCAGGCTCTGGATATCGTCCGTCTCCGCCACGGGCACTCCGCCCAGCGAGACCAGGATGTCGCCGAGCAGCAGCCCGGCACGCGCGGCCGGTCCCTCCGGCTCCAGCGAAAGCACGATCAGGCCTTTCTGATGATCCGGCAGTTCCACCCGTTGCAGCCCCACTCCCAGGTATCCACGTGCCATCCGTCCGCGCGCCAGAATCTCGTCCACCACGCGGTCCACCGTTACCGTGGGAATGGCGACGCCGGCGATGCGCGAGAGCGCCGAAGTGGCGATCCCCAGGGCCTCGCCGGCCGTGTTCACCACCACGCCTCCCGAAGATCCGGGATACACCGTGAGATCCAGCCGGATGTAGTGATCCAGCCGGCCTCCCCGCCACGTGCGCCAGACCCCGCTCACCGCGCTGACGATCCCCATGGTAGCGTTCACGCCGGAATCGGGCGAGCGCCCCAGATTCAGCGCGATTTGTCCGGGCTTGGGCGGTCCCCCGGCTTTGGGGATGGGCGCGTGAGCGGAATCCTCCACCCGCAGCACCGCGATGTCGGTCCCGGGATCGCTACCCGCCAGGCGCGCCGCCACGCGGGCGCCATCCGCCAGCGTGACCGCGATCTCCTCTTCCCGCCGGACGGTGTGTTCGGCGGTGACGATCACGCCGGGCCGCCAGAAGACCCCGCTCGAATAGAACCGCGGGCGCGCATCCACCGACGCCACATAGCCTCCCGCCTGCTCCACCACGGCCGCGAGCTCATCGGAAAGCGCGGCCAGTTCGTTTGTCATGAAAACCTCCTGCAATTACAGGATGGCCTCCGCGGGCACGCCGGCACACCGGTAATTCGGCCAGGCCGAAAGGGCAGGAAAAGTCGGAGCCCCCTTACTGCGTACAGCAGGGACTGGTGATGAGAATCTGGGGCATGTCCGGCCGATTAACCATATCCGAGGCGAAGTAGCGCTGCTCGGAGAGGTTGCGGTACACCGCCCCGGCCACTGCGGCAGCTACACCGCCGCTCACCGCTTTGTTAGTCGCGGTCAGCATTACCACGACCACGATCTGGTGGCGGCTGACGTCGTTGAAAGAGCCGAACCAGCCCATGTGACTGGCCACCCGGAAATCCGTGCACGTGCCCGTCTTCCCCAGGATCGGCTCGTTGGGATCGTAGTTGGCGCGCCGGCCGGTGCCGTAGTCCACCGCGCCGCGCATCCCGACTTTGATATCGGCGAAGCCGCTGGGCGCCACCTCCAGAACATTCTTGACCTTGGGAGTGAAGTGCTCGATCTCCCCGGGTGTGCGCGGGTATTGCAGGTAGTACAGCGTACCGCCGTTGGCCACTGCGGAGAGCAAGGCGGCCAGCTCGAGCGGAGTCATGAGGATGCCTTCGCCGAAAGCCGTCATCAGGCCCATGCCGCCTTCCTTGGGCGGCGCATCCGGCCACACCCCCGGCTCCTCGCCGGGGACATCGCTCCCCGCCTTCTCGCCCAAGCCCATCATCCTGGCGTAGCGCGTCACGCGATCGTAGCCCAGTTGGGTGCCCAGCTTCGAGAAATACTCGTTGTTGGAGTGCGCCAGCGCGGTCGTAAGATCGAAGCTGACGCGGCGGCTGATGTGCAGCTTGGTGTCGCGCTCCACGACGTGCTCGCTGAGGGCCGCCAGCGCCGTGACCAGCTTAATCGTGGAACATGGGATAAAGCCGCTCTTGAGCCCCAGGTTTTGATTCACCATGGTGAGGATCCGGCCATTCGAGGGATCCACCACCACGATGCTGCCGTTCACCTGTCCCAGAGCCTCCACGGCCGCGCGGCGGATGGTGAGGTCGTCGCCATCCACGTTATCGCCCACGGTGGGATCCACCTTCGGGTAGGGCGTCAGCGGCTTGCGGGCCGCCTTCTTCTTCCGGGCGGAGGCGCGCGCGGTATTGGCCGCCGGCGTAGCGGCGGATTCGGCATTCTGGAGCAAACCCACCAGAGCCAGCGGAAAAACGAGCCAAATCGCTTTCATGGACGCGCGTATAGGGGTGCGGCCCGGCTTTTCGACCGGCACACCCCGGTTAACTATCGGCAGTGTGATCCGCCATTATAATACCCGGGCGATAGCCCCAGGGTACTTGCCCATTGAAATCTCATGCAAGCTTGGCCGCCACCGACTTGGCCTGCAAAAACAGCAGCAGGTAGTCCGGCCCGCCGGCCTTCGAATCCGTCCCCGACATGTTGAAGCCGCCGAACGGGTGCGCCCCCACCATGGCGCCGGTGCATTTCCGGTTGAAATACAGGTTGCCCACGTGGAAGCGCTCGCGGGCCTCGCGCATGTGCTCCGGATTGTTGGAGTAGAGCGCGCCGGTCAGCCCGTATTGCGTGTCGTTGGCCAGTTCCAGGGCGTGCTCGAAATCCCGGGCCTTGGTGACTGCCAGAACCGGCCCGAAGATCTCTTCCTGGAAAATGCGCGCGGTGGGCGCCACATCCGCGATGACCGTGGGCGCGATGAAGTAGCCGCCTTCCGGAGCGGTCCCCTCGGCCACTACGCGGCCTTCACCCCGGCCGATTTCGATGTAATCGAGGATGCTCTTGCGGGCTCCCTGGTTGATCACCGGTCCCATGTAGTTGGCGGGGTCGTCCGCGGGGCCGACCTTGATGTTCTTCACGCGAGCCGCCAATTTTTCCAGGAACAGGTCGTAAACCGCGGCGTCCACGATGGCTCGCGAGCACGCCGAGCATTTCTGCCCCTGGTAGCCGAACGCCGAGACCGTCACACCCTCGACGGCTTTATCGAGATCGCAATCGGCGTCCACCACGATGGGGTCCTTGCCGCCCATTTCCGCGATCACGCGCTTGATCCAGATTTGTCCGGGCTGCGGCCGGGCCGCCAGTTCGTTGATGCGCAGGCCCACGTCGCGCGAGCCGGTAAAGGAAATGAAGCGCGTCTTGGGATGCTCGACCAGCACATCCCCCACGGCCGCGCCGCTGCCCGTCAGCAGCGTGAAGCTGTTTTCGGGGAAACCGGCATCCAGCAGCACCTCGGCGAATTTGGCGGCAATGGTGGGGGTGTCGCTGGAGGGCTTGAGCACCACCGTATTGCCAGTCACCAGCGAAGCCACCGTCATGCCCACCAGGATGGCCAGCGGGAAGTTCCACGGCGGAATCACCACGCCCACGCCCAGCGGGAAGTAGATCAGCTCATCCAGCTCGCCGGGAAGTTGCACCACCTTCTGCGGAGCCGCCAGGCGCAGCATCTCGCGCGCGTAGAATTCGCAGAAATCGATGGCCTCGGAGACATCGGCCTCGGCTTCGATCCAGGTCTTGCCTGCCTCGTACACCAACCAGGCATCGAACTCCAGCTTACGGGCGCGCAGGATGCGCGCGGCCTCCAGCAGCAGGCGCACGCGCTCGCCGGCCGGGGTGCGGCTCCACTCCGGGAAATTGGCGTGCGCGCTATCCACCGCGCGCCGCGCGAGCTCCGCCGTCGCCTTGTGATGAATGCCCACGGTCTCCCGCGGATTCGAGGGGTTTAGCGAGATCAGCTTGTCGGAAGTGGCGATCCATTCGCCACCCAAACGCAGTTGGTATTCGCGGTCAAAAGCGCCGCGGACATGCCCCAGGGCAGCCTCCATGGCCTGCCGGTTAGCGGGCGTCGAGAAATCGCGGTAGGGTTCGTTGCGAAACTCGGGCAAAGTAGCGGTAGTGGTGGCCATCCATTACATAGTACCCGCAGAGGGCCGCCCGCGGTACCGCTTCCCGGCAGGCCGTGGCGGAATTCAGCCCTTGACCAACTGCCGCCCGCGTTCGAACAGCTCGGCGGCATCTTCAATCAGTTTGCGCCCGCGCTCGAACATCTCGCGGCCAGCGTCCGCGAATTCCTTGCCGGTTTCGCCAACCTGCTCCCTTTTATCGTTCAGAAAGCGGCGGGTTTCCTTGCCGCTCTTGGGGGCGAAGAGAATCCCCGCCGCGGCGCCGATCATCAAGCCGGTCAGGAACCACGCCAGCTGGTTGCCGCTCTCTTCCCGCATACTGGACTTCCCTTCGTCGCTACCTGTTCCGGACATGAACCGCCTCCGCGCGCACAGCGCCTTCCGGTCGCCTTCACACATTCTGCGATATCCTTGAGGCATGGCGCAAGATCCCGAACGCGAGCCCGAAGGCGAGGAAGGCCAGCCCGACGAGGAGTTTGTGGATCCCTCCGCCGCGCTGGACATGATCACAATCTTCAGCTCCAGCGCCATCGACGCCGAGCTGGAAGCCGGCAACATTCACAACCTGCTGCAGGCCAGCGGGATTCCCTCCATGGTCGTGGGGGACAGCGTGATCCCCGTGTTCGAATTCCAGGTGCAGGTGCCGCGTGCCGATCTGGAGAAAGCGCGGCGATTGATCGAAGAGGCCCGCGCGGCCGGACCGGATGCCGCCGCCGAGGCCGAGGCGGCTTTCGAACAGGAGCGGGATCGGCAGTAGAATTAGGACAGCGCGTATGAACTTCCCGGCGCTCCGAAGGCTGGGATGCTGCGGTCTGGTGCTGGTTTGCGGTTTGCTTGCGTTCCAGCGCCCCTTCCGTGTCTATCCCAGCATGGAGCCGTACGACGATATCCCGCTGCCTTCGGATTACCAGGAGAAGACCGAGTGGGTCTTCGCGCGCCTCATGTACCCGCAGCATCCCTACGCGCGCTTTGGACGCTATTCGCGCCGTTTCGGCGGCGGCTTCGACTGGCGCGAGGGCTACACGAGCTGGACGCAGGATTACCCCCGCGCGGACCGCCACTTCGCCGCCGCGCTGCGCCGCCTGACCCGCATCCACGTCCGCTCGGTAGAGCAGCCCGTTAATCCGGACGATATCGACGATTTCTACAACTGGCCCTGGATGAACGCGGGCGAGATGGGCGATTGGAAGCTGACCGCCGCTCAGGCTCGCACGCTGCGCGAATACCTGCTGCGCGGCGGCTTTATCATGCTGGACGATTTCTGGGGAACCGAGGAGTGGAACCGCTTTAACGAAAGTATGCGACTGGTCTTCCCAGACCGCCCCATCGTGGAGATCGATGGCAAGGACGCCATCTTCCACATGGTCTACGATCTGGACGATCGCTACCAGGTGCCCGGCCAATGGGCCCTGGCGCGCGGCACCACGTATCGCAACGATGGCTCGATCGCCCACTGGCGCGGGATCTACGACGACCACGGCCGCGTAATGGTGGCTCTGACCTTCAATTCCGATATAGGTGATTCGTGGGAATGGGCCGACGATCCGGAGTATCCCGAGAAGTACTCGGCGCTGGGGATCCGCATCGGCGTGGACTACGTAGTGTACGCCATGACGCACTGAGCGAGCGTGCTACAATTGCGGTGATCCTACAGACAAACCGGCGCTTTCAGGCAAACCGCACCTCCTCCCGCAGCCACCCGACAGCTTGAGGGCAGTTTATCCAAAGTTGTAGGCGAAGGGAGATTCATGCTCGACCCAGATCTCATCACAGTCGCCGTGCTTCTAGCAGGAGTTTTGATTGCTCTCCTGCTGCCGCCCGGACCGGGATCGCCGCTGCCCGAGCGGGTTCGGGAGCGCTGACCCGCCGGAGAAACGAAAACGGCTCCCGGCCGCAACCGGGAGCCCCTCTTTCCGGGCAATTCTGCAGGTCTGCTTTTACCAACGGCGGAAGCCGCCGCGAAAACCGCCATAATAGCCGCCCCCAAAGTACACTCCGAACCCAGGACCCCAATAATACGGGTAATAGTAGGGATAGGGATAAGGGTATCCGTAATACGCCCCATACCCGTAATAGGGCGATGCATACGGAGCCGGCGGCCGGGCCCGCACGAGCTGTTGCTGCACGGGATAGTTGTAGTCTTCCGGACCCACGTACCGGAAGGCTTGCGGCGCCCGATCGGTGGCGATCGTGACGGGAGAATCGATGCGGAACGTGAGGGCAGTTTCGGGGTACACCACCGACGCATGATTGCGGGTCGCCAAAACGGTCGCGATCCCGGCGACCGCTCCAGCTCCCGCTCCAATAGCGGCGCCGGTACCCCGGGCGGCAATTCCACCAATCGCGGCCCCCGTCGCGGTGGTTCCCACTACCGTGCCGGCTTCGATGCCGCCGGGGGTGGTGGGGCCTTGCCGCGCCACCAGTTGCGATTTAATCGGCGCCTGGCTGCCATCCGCCAGCGTCAGGCTGGTTAATTCGAGGCCCAACCGCGACGGCGCGCTGCCGTGATGTTTCTCCACCAGGGCCACCCGGCCGTAAACGCCCTGGCCCCGGTTGGCCACGATTACGCCGTTCACGACAATGGGTTGCGCCAGCGTGGCGGTGAAGGTGTCGCCCTGATGGTTGCGGTCCGAGGAGAGCGGCTGATTGATCCGCACGGTCATGAAAGTGCCGGGCTGCAAAGTCAGCGTTGCGGGAAGCCCGTAGGCGGGGCGGTTGGCCGGCCGGTTGGGCGCCGGCTGGTATTGCGGCTGCGGCTGGTATTGCGGCTGTTGTTGATACGGCGGAGCCGTCTGCTCGGGGGGCTGAGCCGCGGGCGATTGAGCCGGAGCGCCGGGCTGGCCGTATTGATCGCTGCGGTCCACCGGTTCAGCGGGATCCTGCGCTTCGTTTCCGGCGGAGGGGGCTGGACTTGGAGCGGCGGCCGCCGGCGGCGCGGGCGCGGGATCGCCCAGGTGGCGCCATCCTGCGGGAGCCTGGTCCTGCGCGATCGCGACCGTACATGCGGCCAATGCGCCAACCATCAGGGTAGCAACGGAGCGAAGGATCTGAATTCGATTCTCTTTCATGGCTGCCTCACAATATCTGACGAACATCTCTATGCATCTGTTTCGCCAATCCCAATTCATTGAAAGCAATAGGTTTCCGGATATCCAGCGCTGGCCGGGATGCACCACCGATGGTGCTTTTCAGCCAGCTTCCGCGCAAGCTCCCTATGCCTTGTGCCACAATGGGATACTTTGGACGCGGTTTCGAGGCCGGAGCGGTGCGCGCCGGCGGGATTATCGCTGTTTCCGGCTTGCGAAAGGTCCGTAAAGGTCGCTAAAATCAACGCGTCCATACATCACCCAGGAGGAATCATGGCAGCGGTTGAGCAGAAGGTGAAGCAGATTATTGTCGAGCAGCTCGGCGTCGATGAGAGCCAGGTGGATAACAACGCGTCGTTCGTTGACGACCTGGGCGCAGATTCGCTCGATATCGTCGAACTGGTCATGGCATTCGAAGAAGCCTTCGAGCTGGAAATCCCCGACGAGGATGCCGAGAAGATCACCACCGTGAAGGACGCCGTTGAATACATCGAGAACAAGACGACCAACAAGAAGTAGCCGGCGTTTCTCCAGGGGGACTCTTTGACGCGACGAGTAGTAGTGACGGGCGTCGGTCTGCTGACGCCGCTGGGTATCGGAACCGAAGCCACCTGGGAGGGGATCCGCGCTGGGAAGAGCGGCATTGGCCCCATCACTCAGTTCGATGCCTCCGCCTTCACCTGCCGGATTGCCGGAGAGGTGCGGGGTTTCGACCCGGCCTTATACATCGAGAAGAAAGAAATCAAGAAGATGGGGCGCTTCATCCAGTTCGCCATCGCGGCGGCGGATTTCGCGCTGGCCGATTCCGGGTTGAAGGTGACGCCCGAAACCGCCGAACAGGTAGGGGTTTATATCGGCAGCGGGATTGGCGGCTTCGAGGTGATCGAACGCGAGCATCAGACGCTGCTCCAGCACGGGCCGCGGCGCATTTCTCCGTTTTTCATTCCCGCCACCATCGTCAACCTGGCTTCGGGTCACGTCTCGATACGAAGCGGCGCCAAAGGCCCCAATTCCGCGACCGCCACGGCCTGCACCACCAGCGCCCACGCCATCGGAGATTCCTTCCGTCTGATCCAGCACGGCGATGCGGGCGCTATGATCTGCGGCGGCACGGAGGCGTGTATCACTCCCATGGGGATCGGCGGCTTCGCGGCCATGCGCGCGCTTTCCACGCGCAACGGCGAGCCGGAGCGCGCTTCCCGGCCGTGGGACCGCGATCGGGACGGTTTCGTGGTCGGAGAGGGATCCGGGATTCTGGTGCTCGAGGAACTCGAATGTGCGCGCGCCCGGGGGGCCCGCATCGTAGCGGAGATCGTGGGTTACGGAATGAGCGCCGACGCTTTTCACGTGACCGCGCCGCCGGACGACGGCGACGGCGCTTTCCGCGTGATGCGCAATGCTCTGCGGGACGCCGGAATAGCGCCCGAGCAGGTGCAATATATTAACGCGCACGGCACTTCCACGGAAGTGGGCGATCGCGCCGAGACCTGCGCCATCCGGCGGGCCTTCGGCGAGCACGCCTACAAGCTGGCGGTCAGCTCCACCAAGTCCATGACGGGCCATCTGTTGGGAGGCGCGGGCGGCCTGGAAGCCGGCCTGACCGTTCTGGCCCTGCGCGACCAAATCGCGCCCCCAACCATAAACCACGAGAACCCCGACCCGCTGTGCGACCTGGATTACGTGCCCAACCGGGCGCGGCCTATGCCGATCGAGCACGCCCTCTCCAACAGCTTTGGATTCGGCGGCACCAACGGGTGCCTTATTTTCAAGCGCTATCAGGGTTGAGTCGTGCGCCGGGGAAACTTTTGGAGCATCGCCGGCGTCTTAAATTACTGAAGTTTTACGATTGGCACTTGAGAGAAATGAATACCATCAACAAAAGTGGGGGGAGAGCCAAGTTCGCCGCTTACCGCAAGACGCTGGAGGGAAAGGCGGATGAGGTCCGCCGGAGCATGTCCGCCCAGAAGGCGGCGCAAGTAGTGGCGCGGCCGGATTACCCGTCCGACGAGGGCGACCTTAGCCAGCAACATCACGAAGAATGGATCTTTCTGAACCGCAATTCGCTGGATATGAAGCTGTTGCGCGAGATCACGGATGCCTTGCAGCGCATCGATCAGGGCTCCTATGGCACCTGCATGGAATGCGAACAGCCGATTTCGGCCAAGCGCCTCGATGCGGTACCCTGGGCGCGCTACTGCGTGACCTGCCAGGAGGAAATTGCGAACCGCATCGCATCCGGCGAAATGGTCGAGTTTCAGGAAGCCGATCGGTAGAGCCGGGCATGGCCGCCCGGCCGCCTCTGCCCTAGCGCGCGAAAGCGAATAGTCCATCCGAGCCAGCGTTTCCCTTCCCAATGGGTTACAATACTATCGCCGTTCGAAGTCTCGTTTTTTGGTTCCCGAAAGGGTTTGGGGGATTGCGATGGAGAAGTCGGCGCAAAACATCCAGGACAGTTTTCTGAATAATGCGCGGAAGGACAAGGTTGTTCTGACGATTTACCTGATGAGCGGCGTTAAGCTCTCCGGCCGGATCAAGAGCTTCGATAAGTACTCTTTGGTCCTGGAGACCAACAATCAGGAGCAACTCATTTTCAAGCACGCCATCTCAACCGTGGTCACGCAGAAAATGGCCCACGCCTACACCAGCGCCCCGCAGGCCGCCGTGCAGGGAGCCGCGAGCCAGGCTGCGCCGGGAGTGCCTGTCCACACCGATTCGCCGGAGGCATAACCAACGCCTCTTCGCCATCCCGTTCGCGAGCGGGCCATCCTGGTTGGCCTGGAGTGGAAGACACGGGGGATTCCCGGGCGGGAAAGTGACGTAGCGGCGGAGGAGTCTCTCGAGGAACTCGCCGAACTGGCGGCCAGCGCGGGCGCGGAAATCGCCGGACGATTGATGCAATCGCGGCTGGCGCCCGATGCCGCCACGCTGGTGGGGCGCGGCAAGGTGGAAGAAATCCGCCTGGAAGCCCGGTGCTCCGCGGCTGACGTGGTGATCTTCGACCACGATCTGACTCCCACGCAGCAGCGCAATCTGGAGCGCATTGTCGATGCGAAGGTCATCGACCGCACCCAGTTGATCCTCGACATCTTTGCTTCCCGTGCGCGCACTCGCGAAGGGCGCCTGCAAGTGGAGCTGGCGCAACTGAACTATCTCCTGCCGCGGCTGGCCGGCCACGGCGTGGAGATGTCACGGCTGGGCGGCGGCATCGGCACGCGCGGGCCGGGCGAGACCAAGCTGGAGACGGACCGCCGACGCATCGCGCGGCGCATCAAGAAGATAGAGGACAATCTCGAGGGCGTGCGCGCCGGACGGGCTTTGCACCGCGGCCGGAGGAGCGCCGTGCCACTGGCCACCCTGGCTCTGGCGGGTTACACTAACGCGGGCAAATCCACCTTGTTCAACCGCCTCACGCAGGCTGGAGTCATGGTGGACGCGCGCATGTTTGCCACGCTCGACCCCACCGTGCGGCCGCTTGAGCTGCCCTCGCGCCGGCGCGTGCTGGTGAGCGATACCGTGGGGTTCATTCGCAACCTGCCCACCACGCTGGTGAAGGCCTTCCGGGCCACCCTGGAGGAGGTGTGCGAATCCGCGTTGGTGCTGCACGTGGTGGATGCTTCTTCGCCGCGTGCGTCCGAACACGTGACCCATGTGCTGAAGGTGCTGGGGGAGATCGGAGCCGCCGAGATCCCCCAGATCCTGGTGGCCAACAAGGTAGACCGGGTCGCGGGAGGCGCGCCCGCGCGCGAGGAGATGGAAGGCATCTTGCGCCGCCTAGCCGGTAGCCCAGCCCAGGGAAGCGCGCGCGCCGTGGCGATCTCGGCCTTGACCGGTTTCGGAATCGAGGACCTGATGGCCCTCATCGATGAGGTTCTGCCCGTCGATCCCACCGTGCGCACCACCCTGCGCGTGCCCCACGCGGACGGCGCTATTTTGGCCCTTCTGCACGAATTTGGACGCGTGCTTGAGACCCGCTATACGGGCGAGTACTGCGAAGTGGAAGTGGAAGTTCCGGAGTCGCTCAAGCGGCGTCTGGAGCGGCGCACGTAATCCACAGGGGTTGTGGAAAATTCTGTGGATAAGGCAGTACCACTACTTCGAAGTACCGTACTCTCTGAGACTTACATCGAATTGAACCAGACGGCAGCAATTCCTGACAACTTATACGATCGAAATAGGTTATCCTTCAATATCGGAGGGCGCCCCGCCTTCTGCTTCGAGCGGCTGAAAAAATCAACACACCATGTGATTTTCCACAATTAGTATCAGGAAGAACATGTATTTCGGGGCGGTAAAATGTGTATTTCGGTACGATTTATCGAGTTTGGTACACTGGTTTGGAAGGCGGTGTAGCTCAGTCGGCAGAGCGAGGGTCTCATAATCCCTAGGTCGACGGTTCGAGTCCGTCCGCCGCCACCAACCTTCTTCGACTGTTCTCTGCGCTTCGAGATGTTAGAATCCGATTGAATATTCCATTTACCGAGGCCGCTTTTGGTGTCACAAGACAACGAAGTCTCGCGCCGGGACATACTGAAGAGCACGGGGGTGGCCGCCGCAGTTTCGGCTTTCCCCGCCGTCCAGAAAGCCATGGCAGCCGCCGAGCCGGTGAAGTATGGCATTATCGGCAGCGGCAGCCGGGGAACGTACTTGTTGAAGCACCTCAAGAACATTCCCGGGGGACGCTGCGTGGCCATCTGCGACATCCAGCAGCCGGCCATCGATCGCGGCGTCCAGACCATCGGCAGCCAGCCGAAAACCTACAAAGATCATCGCGCGCTGCTCGATCAGAAGGATATCGAAGCCGTCCTCGTGGTGACTCCGCTGTTCACGCATTTTCCCATTACGCAGGACGCGCTGCTCTCCGGGCGGCACGTCTTCTGTGAGAAATGTCTGGTGTTCAAGCCCGCAGAGGTGCACGCCTTGCGCGCACTGGCCGCCGGCCGGCGCCGGCAGGTCCTGCAAACCGGCCTGCAGCGGCGGTATAGCTACTTCTACCAGACGGTGAAGAGCATGGTGGATAAGGGCATTCTGGGCGATGTCCGCCAGATGCACGCGCAGTGGCACCGCAACATGATCAACAAGCCGAGCTCGCTGTGGACGATGAAGCCCGGCGGCCCCTCGAACATTGCGAACTGGCGCGTTTTCCGTTCCATGTCCGGCGGCCTCGCCGCCGAGCTTACCTCGCACCAGGTGGATGTGGCGGACTGGATGCTCGGCGCCAGTCCGGAATTCGTGCTGGGCTTCGGCAGCCTGGACGTTCTGAAGGATGGCCGCGACGTCTACGACAACTGTCAAATGATCTACCGCTATCCCCAGGGCCGGCAGCTCACCTATTCGACGATCAGCACCAGCCAGTTCCTGCCGTACTTCAACGGCGGCCGCCCGGAAATGGGCGAGATCATCATGGGAACCGACGGGACGGTCGAGATCACGGTGGGCGACGATCTGCACTCCTGCATCGCCTGGTGGTACCGCGAGCCTCCAAAAACTACTACTGTAGAATCGGCGCGGAAGAAGAATGAGCCCTTCGTGGCGGGCGCCACTATGGTGGCCTCGGGCGCGGCCAGCGGCCCCATCCCCATCATGACGACCGACCTGGACTTCAAAGCCGGAGAGAGCTTCCTGGCCCGCGAGGCCAAATTCGCCCGCCGCTGGCTCACAGCCAAGGGCGTGCTGGTGCAGGAAGAGGCGCGCAACCCGGTGGATGCCGAACTGGAGAGCTTCTTCCAGAACTGCCGTGACGGCGAGCGGCCGAAGGCCGACCTGGAAATCGGGCTGGCCGATTCGGTGGCGGTGATCCTCTCCAATCTGGCGATGGACGAGAGCCGCCGGGTTTACTTCAATGAGATGGAGACCATGGGCAAGCCCGAGGAAGCGCCCAAGAACCCCAAGATCACGAGCAGCGCGCCGCAGGCCCTACCGCACGCAGGCGGGTAGGCGGAGAAACTAGCGCGCCGCGGCTGGGAATCTAGCGGCTGAAGCGCGGGCCGCCGCTTCACCCCAGGCCAAGGGCGCGCCCGGCTCGAAGCGGGGCTATCGTATCCTGAAGGCACTATGGGAATCGGTGTCCGCATCGAAGAGCTGTATAAGGTATACGACAGCCCTCCGCCCATGGCCGCGCGCGGCGCCGGGTTTGCGTTCGGCGGCATGAGGAGCGGAGGGAAGAAGGAACCCAAGAAGAAATTCGAGGTGGTGGCGCTGGCGGGCATTTCGCTCGAAATACGCCCGGGCGAGGTTTTTGGCCTGCTGGGGCCTAACGGCGCCGGCAAATCCACCACCATCGGCATCCTCACCACGCGCACCGCGCCCACCGGAGGCCGCGCTTTCATCGGCGATTACGACGTCTGGCGGCAGCAGGTGGAGGCCAAGCGCCTGATCGGCGTGGTGCCGCAGCGGCCCAACCTGGATTTCGCCCTGACCGCGCGCGAAATCCTCCTGTTTCACGGCGCCTACTTCGGGCAGAGCGCCCACGAGCGCGCGCGCCGGAGCCAGGAACTGCTGGATAAGTTCAAGCTCACCGACCGCGCCGATCACATGGCCCGCACCTTTTCGGGCGGCATGATGCAGCGGCTCTCGATCGCCCGCGCCATGATGCACGATCCGGAGGTGCTGTTCCTCGACGAGCCCAGCGCGGGGCTGGACCCGCAGACCCGCCTGCTGCTCTGGGATCTCGTGCGCGACTACAACCGCCAGGGCAAGACCATCGTGATCACCACCCATTACATGGATGAGGCCGATGCGCTGTGCCACCGGCTGGCCATTATCGATCACGGCCGGATCATCGCGCAGGGCACGCCGGCGGAGCTGAAAGCTTCGATTCCCGGCGGCTATCTTCTGCGGCTGCGCTTCGACCGTCTGCCGGAGGGTCTCTCGGCCGATCTCGAGAAGCTGCCCGGGGTGAGCGAGGTGCGCGCGGCCGAAGACTCGTCGGCCGATCTCTATGCCGACCGCGGCGGCCCGCTGATCGCCGCCATCGTGAATACCGCCCAGGCCGCCGGCGCGGAGCTGCGCGACGTGCACATCGAGGAGCCCAGCCTGGAAACGCTGTTTCTGCATCACACTGGAAGGAGCCTGCGCGAGTGAACTGGAAAACCTTCTACGCCATGCTGTCGCGCGACGGCCATGTGGCCCGCCGCAACCTGATTCCCACGCTGGTGCAGAACCTGCTCCAGCCGCTGCTGCTGGTCTTCGTGTTCGGCCGCGTGCTCACCGCGGGCGGCATGATGTCGATGAAGTTCAAGGACGTGCTGCTGCCCGGCATCATGGCGGTGAGCATGGTGCTTTCCGGCATACAGGCGGTGGCGATGCCGCTGATCGCCGAATTCCAGTTCACGCGCGAAATCGAGGATCGCCTGCTGGCGCCCATGGAAAACGGCTGGCTGGCGATCGAAAAAGTGGTGGCTGGAATGATCCAGGCGCTGGTGGCGGGCCTGGTGGTGATCCCCGCCGCCTGGCTGCTGCTGGGTTCGGGAGTAAACGTCAGCCTGCGCCGGCCGCTCGAGTTTCTCGCCATCTGCGTGCTGGTGGCGCTGCTCTCCGGCTCAGGCGGCCTGGCCCTGGGATGCAGCGTGGGACAGACGCAGATCGGCCTCATGTTCAGTCTGATCGTGGCGCCCATGATGATGTTCGGCTGCGTCTATTATCCCTGGAGCTTCCTCTCGGCTTTCCCGGTCCTGAAGATGGCCGTGCTGGTAAACCCGCTGGTGTATGCCGCGGAGGGATTGCGCGGCGCGCTGGCTCCGCAGGTCCCGCACATGCCGATCGAGGTGGTGTTGGGCGCGCTGGCGGCGCTCGATACTGTGCTGTTAGCGCTGGGGCTGAATCGATTCCGGAAGAAAGCGGTGACTTAGCGCCGGCTCAGCGATTCGCCGCTGGGGCTGCCGGCCGCTTCAGCTTCTCCAGTTCGGCGCGGCAGGGCTCGGAGAGGGGCGCCAGTTCACAGGCAATTTGTAAATGGTCGAGCGCCTCCTTCCGTTGGCCCAGGCGGCCGTAGACGATCCCCAGTTCATATTGCGAAAGGTAATCGTCCGGAGCGGCGGCCAGCACCTTTTCGAAGCAGGCGCGCGCTTGTGCGAAATTGGCGCCGGTCACGTACACCATTCCCAGATCGCGCCGGGCGAGAGTATTTTGCGGATCCTCGGCGAGCACGCGGTTGAGGAAGGCGAGGGCCTCGCTCATGCGCCCGGCATTCACCGCGTCTTCGGATTTCTCGTAGAGGTGCAGCTCGGCCAGCCGGTTCTTGGGATCGGGCGGCGCGGTTTCGGCGGAGCGATTCCGCGGCCCGCGTGAAAGATAGCCGAGCGAGCGGAGCAGCGCTTCATTCTGCGGCGGCGCCGGCCCGGCGTGCGATTCGGCCGCGCGATAGTGCACCAGCAGCCGCGACATCTCTGCGCGTAGCGCCTGGGCGCGAGCCGGGTCGGTCTTCGCGAGGTTGAGCGTCTCGCCGGGGTCGTGCTCCAGGTCATAAAGCTCCGGGCCGGGTGCATCGATGTACTTGAAGGCTCCGGAGCGAAGCGCGCGCAGCGGAGCCCAGCCGAACGCATCGCGCGTATGCATGCTTTCGCTGTAGACGGGCCGCCGCTCCTGTCCCAGCAGGCTGATTCCCACGAACGACGGCGGCGCCGGAATGCGCAGGAAATCGAGAATGGACGGAGCTACGTCGATCAGGCCCACGGGCCGGTCGTCGCGCACCCCGAGCGGCGCCGTGCCGGAAGGCCAATGCAGGATTAGGGGAACATGCAGGGTGCTCTCGTAAACGAACGATCCGTGCGAGTTCTCGCCATGGTCGCCCAGCCCCTCGCCGTGATCGGAAATCAGAATCACGAGAGAGCGGTCCCACCAGCCGCCGCGAATCAGCGCCTCGCGAAACGCGCCAACCACCCGATCGGCATATACAAGCTGGGCCGCATAATCGGAAAGACCGGGTGGACGGCGGAAACCCGCCGGCAGCGCATAGGGCGCGTGCAAATCGAAAAGGTGGACGAAGGCGAAGACCGGCTGGCCGCGCCGCTCGTCGAGCCATCTCTCGGCCGCACGGACCACCAGGTTTCCATCGCGCCGGTCGCGGACTGCCAGACGGTTGCTCCGCGCACCCACGAAAAAGATCTCGCCCGAGAGCGGCGAGAAGGCATCGAACTGAAACGGGCTGTCATAGAAATCGAAGCCCCGGTCGAGGCCGAGCTGGCGCTCCAGGAATACGCTGCCGATGAACGCCGCGGTTTGATATCCATGTTCGTGAAGCGCTTCGGCCAGCGTCGCGAGGTTCGCCGGCACGTGTTCGGCGTTTTCCTCCACGCCGGTTTGAAACGGATATGTCGAAGTCAGAAGCGAGGTGTGCGAGGGCAGTGTCAGCGGCACTTGCGCTTCGGCCGCGCCGAATAGAGTACCGCCCGGCGCGAAGGCATCGATCCCGGGCGTGGGGACGCCGCGGCTGCCGTAGACGCCCACGCGATCAGCGCGAAGAGTATCGATGGAAATCAGGATGACCGGGGTTTGCGGCGCGGCTGCCAGCGCCAAGGCGAAGAAAACGAAGATTGCCAGCGTTGCGGGTCGCGTCACAGCTTCACGCTCCCCCTCCATGCCAAAATAGGGATTATAGTTCTACTTCCATAATGTCATTGTTGCTGGCGTATGTCGGGCCGGGCGCGGGATTCACCTTCCTGGGATCGTTCGCTGGCCTTCTGGCGTCGCTCGTTCTAGGTTGCGTGTCATTTCTCCTCTGGCCGTTTCGCGCGGGCATCGCGTGGATGCGGCGCGGACGCGGTTACCGTAAGGCCCGCATCCGGCGGCTCATTTTTGTGGGCCTCGACGGGCTCGATCCCGGGTTGACCGAACGATATATGGCAGAGGGGAAGCTGCCCAACCTGAGCCGTTTGAAGGAGCAGGGATCGTTTCACCGCCTGCGGACCACGTTTCCCGCGCTCTCGCCCGTGGCGTGGTCCACCTTCGCGACCGGAGTGCATCCGGCGCGGCACAACATCTTCGATTTTCTGAATCGCAGCCTGAAAAGCTACGTGCCGGAACTCTCTTCGTCGCGGGTGCGGCCGGCGCGCCGTTGGTGGAAACTGGGGCGCCTGCGCATTCCATTGAGCCGGCCGGAGATCGAAATGCGCCGCAAGAGCCGGACGTTCTGGCAGATCCTCGGGGAGCACAATGTTCGCAGCACCATCCTGCGCGTGCCCATCACGTTTCCGCCCGAGAAGTTCGAGGGGCAGATGCTCTCGGCGATGTGCACGCCGGACCTGCGCGGCACGCAGGGCAGTTTCTCGCTGTTCACGGAGAATCCGGCCGCGGCCGAGCGCGAAGGCGGCTCCTGTTATCCTCTGAAGCGCGATGGGGAATGGCTTTCGGGAAAGCTCGAGGGACCGCCGGATGAATTCCGCGATGCTGGCGGGTCGCTCGCGATTCCGTTCCGCGTACGCGAGCGCGGACCGGAGATCGCGCTGGAGATCGATGGCCGGCGTTACCGGCTCGCGCGCGGCCAATACTCGCCGTGGCTGCGGCTGGCCTTTCGCGCCGGGTTGGGCGTGCGGATACGAGGCATCGTGCGCTTCCTGGTGACCGCGACGGAGCCGGAATTTTCGATGTATGCGACCCCCATTCAGATCGATCCCGAAGCCCCCGCGATGCCGATCAGCCATCCGCCCTATTACGCGGCATACCTGGCCAGGCTGCTGGGATCGTTCGCCACGCTTGGCATGGCTGAAGACACCTGGGCGCTTAACGAAGGCGCGATCGACGAAGCCGCCTTTCTGGACCAGGCATGGCTGACGCTGGCCGAACGCGAGGCGATGTTCGAAAACGCGCTGGCGCACACGCGGCGCGGCGTGGTGGCGTGCGTTTTCGATACCAGCGATCGCGTGCAGCACATGTTCTTCCGGCACCTGGATGGGGAGGGCGATCCGCGCTGGAGCGGCACCGTCCCCGAGTTGTACGCGCGCATGGACCGCCTGGTGGGAACGGTTATGCGGCACGTTGATGACGGCACCGTGCTGATGGTTCTTTCCGATCACGGCTTCAGCCATTTTCGCCGCGCCGTCAACCTGAATTCGTGGCTGCACCAGAATGGATACCTCGCGCTCGAAGACGGCCGATCCGAGAGCGGCCGCTACTTCGCCGGCGTGGATTGGAGCCGCACGCGGGCTTATTGTCTGGGTTTGAGCGGGATTTATCTCAACCTGCGCGGCCGGGAGGCACAGGGCACGGTCGCGCCCGGCGCCGAGGCTGTGGCGTTGAAAGGCGAGTTGATCGCCCGGCTTACGGGCCTCCGCGACGACGAACGTGGCGAAATCGCAGTTCGCGAAGTGTACGCGACGGACCGGCTCTACCGCGGCCCGTATCTCGACGCGGCGCCCGATCTCATGGCGGGTTTCAATGCGGGCTACCGGATCTCGTGGGAGGCTGCCATCGGCCAGGTGACCGGGCGCGTGATGGAGGATAACCGGAAAGCCTGGAGCGGCGATCACTGCGTCGATCCCCCGCTCGTGCCAGGAGTCTTGTTCTGCAGCCGCCCGATCGCCAGCGCCGATCCGGGAATCGAAGACATGGCTCCCACGGCGCTCGATCTGTTTGGAGTGGAACCGCCGAAATGGATGGATGGAAAGCCCCTGTCGTGCGCGGTGTGAAGTACTTCCTGGCAGCCGCTGCGCTGGTGCTCTCCGCGTGCGGGCCCGCGCCCACGGGCGCCCATGGCAAGCGCGTGATCGTGCTGGGCGTCGATGGCATGGACCCCAACTTCCTGGAGCGCCATTGGGACGAACTGCCGAACCTTGCACGCTTGCGGGATCGCGGCGGCCTGGTGCGCCTGGCGACCACAACGCCACCTGAGAGCCCGGTCGCGTGGGCCACCTTCATCACGGGCCTCGATCCCGCTGGTCACGGCATATTCGATTTCGTGCATCGCGATCCGGCGACGCTGGAACCCGTTTCCTCGATGGCGCAGACCATCGGGCCGGCGCACCAGCTGGAGATCGGCCCCTACCTGCTGCCGCTCGGCGGAGCGCGCGTGCGCTCCTTTCGCTCCGGGCGCCCGTTCTGGCAGATTCTCGCGCAGCATGGCATCCCGGCAACCGTGATTCGCATGCCCACCAACTACCCGCCCGAGGAGCAAGCGGGCGAAGCGCTGGCCGGCATGGGCACCCCGGACCTGGAAGGCACCTTCGGCACGTTCACGTACTACACGGACGATCCGGGCGAGACGGCCAGGGAGGTTTCCGGCGGGCGCATTGTTCCCGTGAGCGCGGAAGCCGGGCGGGTCGTGCTGCCCGTCGCGGGGCCGCCGGATGTGCTGCGGCGCGACGGACGGCCGGTGTGCGTCAACATGGTTGCCGATGTCGATCCCGATGCGTCCGCGGCGAGTTTCCGGATTGATGGGCAACAGTTCATCCTGCGCCAGGCCGAATGGTCGCCGTGGGTGCGGGTGAGGTTTGCGCTGATGGGCGGGATACGCGGCGTGAGCGGAACGTTTCGCTTTTACGCCCGGCAACTGCATCCCGGGATCCATATTTACCGCTCGCCGGTGAACATCGACCCAGCGGACCCGGCGTTGCCGATATCCGCGCCGCCGGAGTATGCCGGCGAAATGGCGCGGCGCATCGGCCTTTTCTATACGCAGGGGATTGAAGAGGATACCTCGGCATTGCGGCAGGGCGCTCTGGATTTGCCCGAGTATCTCGAACTGAGCCACTACATAGCAAGCCAGCACCGGGCCATGCTGCGCGAATGCCTGCGCCGGTTCCATGACGGCTTGCTGTTTTTTTACTTCTCGGAGGTCGATCAGGATTCGCATGTGCTGTGGGGCCGGCATGAAGACGAGCTGCTGGGGACGTACCAAAGCGTCGATCGGGCGGTTGGCGACGCGCTCGACGCGGCTCGCGGAGCGACGGTTATTGTGATGTCCGATCATGGTTTTTCGAGCTTCCGCCGCGCCTTCAATCTGAATGCCTGGCTGCGCCGCGAAGGATTTCTGGCCTTGCGGGATGCGCCGGCGCGGGACGAGGGCCATCCCTTCGCGAACGTGGATTGGTCGCGCACGAAGGCCTATGCGCTCGGTTTGAACGCGCTCTATCTCAACATGGCAGGGCGCGAGGCGCATGGCATCGTGCATCCCGGCGCCGAGCGGGAGGCTTTGCTGGCCGAGCTTCGCGAGCGTCTCGAAGCGTTGCGCGATCCGGAGAACGGCCAGCGGGTGATTCAGGATGTAGCGCCGGTAGCGGCTTCGGCCAGCCGGTATGCGCCGGACTTGATCGTGGGTCCCGCGGCGGGCTATCGAATTTCCTGGGAGACGGCTTTGGGCGAGACGCCGCCCACGGTTCTGGAAGACAATACGGATGCGTGGATCGGAGATCATTGTATGGCGGCTCAACTGGTGCCCGGGGTTTTGCTCGGCACGGGGCGGGCGCGCATTGCGGATCCGGGCCTGAAAGATCTGCCGGTCGCGATTCTCGGCCTGTTCGGCGTGAAGGCGCCCGCCGCGATGACGGGCCGCGATATCTATCGGTGACCATGGCGAAGATCAAGATCAGTTCCGAAACCTGGAAGCGCATCGAGGAGTGCGCAAAGAAGGCCGGCTACAGTTCGCCGGAGGAGCTTGTCGAGCACGCGATTGCGAAGGAGCTGGCGCGAGTGGAAGAGGATGACGCGCGCGCGGAGGTCGAGCGGCGTTTGAAGGGCCTCGGGTACCTGGAATGAGGCTCGCGAGCCTGGCGCTGGTGGCTGCGCTGTGCGGCGCGGCGACGATGGCGGTTTACCGGCGCGCCGGCGGTCTCGACAGCGCCAGCCGGACGCTAAAGCGTTTGGTCGCGCACCTCGTCGAATTCCGGCTCTTCGCGAGCGAACCGGTATTGATCTGGCGCGCGCAGCTCGCCTCCATCCGGGAGAGCGCGCGGCTCTTTCTGATTATGGCGAAGCCGGCGCTGCTCATGGCTCTACCGATGGCGTGGCTGCTGGTGCAGCTCGATTCCACTTACGGGCACGCGCCTCTGCCGCTCAACCAGCCGGCGATCGTCACCGTGCACTTGGCGCGCGCGCTCGACGCGGCGGATGCGGCCTCCGCGCTCGTGGCGCCCCCGGAGATCGCGGTCGAGACGCCGCCGGTACGGGCCACCTCCCAGCGCGAGATCTATTGGCGCGTGCGACCGCTCGGTGCCGTGCGGAGCGTGGTCACGCTCAAGCTGCACGATGGCGAGTTTACGAAATCGATCGACGCCGGGCGCGGGGGCGCATGGCTCTCGCGCTGCCGCATGCGATCGATGCTCGCGTTCCTGGTGCATCCCCAGGAGCGCCGGCTTCCGCCCGGAGACGTCGATTGGATCGAAGTGACCTATCCCGCAGGGCCGTGGCTGGCCTGGTTTTTGGCCTTCTCGACGCTGGGCGCGGTGCTCGCCATACCGCTGTGGAACCGCCTGGAACGGCGCTTTTGGTAAGGTGAAAGCAGTGCAGGCCGGCCGCGAATTCGTCACCATCGTGAGCGGGGTTCCGCGTTCGGGCACCTCACTGGCCATGCAGATGTTGCAGGCCGGCGGCATCCCCGTGCTGACGGACGGCGCACGCCAGCCCGATGAGCACAACCGCAACGGCTACTTCGAATACGAACCGGTGAAGCGGCTCGCGGAAGATGCGCAGTGGCTGCCCGCGCTGGCCCGCGGCAAGGCGCTGAAGGTGATCTACAGGCTGTTGTGGCGCCTGCCTGCCGCAGCCGCGTATCGCGTGCTCTTCATGGAGCGCGACCCGCGCGAAGTCTTCGCCTCGCAGCAGGCCATGCTCGTGGCACGAGGCGACGCGGCTGCGAACCAGCCCGAGGCGAAGCTCACAGCCGCGATCGCCTCCGAGGTGCATGCGGCCAAGGGATGGATGGAGGCCCAGTCGCACTTTCGAGTGCTGAGCGTGCCCTATGCGGAGGTGGTGCGTGAACCGCGGCTTTGGGCGGGGAAGATAGCGGATTTTCTGGGCGGAGGCCTCGAGATCGAGGCGATGGCCGCGGTGGTGGATGCGCGGCTCTACCGCAACGTCGGAGCGGCTTGGAACGTCCAAAGCAGATAAGGGTTTCTTGATGCCTGACTGGCGCGTGCCGGCGATTTTGCTTCTTCTTTCCGCGGTAGCCCCGGCTCAATCGCCGGGGACCCAGGGCGAGACGCCCCCACCCCCCAGCCCCGCTGTGCTCATGGCGCGGGCCAGGCAGTTGTACGCCGAAAAGTGGTACGCCAGCGCTCTGGCGGTGTTCCGGCAGGCCGCCGATATCGGCGACGTCGAGGCCATGATGTACATCGGCGTGATGTACGGCAACGGGCAGGGCACGCCCGTGAATTATCAGGAAGCCTTCGAGTGGTTTTCGAAGGCCGCCGATGCCGGCGACACCGAGGCGATGAATAACATCGGCCTGTTGTATTATGACGGCCGGGGCCAGCCGCGGAACTATCTCCAGGCCCTCGCCTGGTTTCGCAAGGCGGCCGATCAAGGAAACGCCGAGGCCATGTTTAACACCGGCGTCATGTACCGCGACGGGTTGGGCGTGCCCGTGAACTACCGCGAGGCTATGAAGTGGTTTCGCAAGGCGGCGGACAACGGCGATATCCTCGCCAGCAACGAGATAGGCGTGCTCTATCAGAACGGCCAGGGCGTCGAGGTGGATTATGCCACAGCCATGACCTGGTACCGCAAGGCGGCCGATTGGGGAAACGATAGAGCGATGTATAACATCGGCGTGCTCTGCGAGGGTGGGTTGGGCGTGGGCCCGGACCAGGATGTGGCTGTCGCCTGGTATCGCAAGGCCGCCGCGGCCGGGAATGCCGCCGCCAAAGACCGCTTGAAGAGCCTCGGTGTCCAGGAGTGACGATGCGCAGCCGCATGCGCCATTCCCGGCGGCGCGTCCTGCGCGCGATGGCTTCCCTGCTGGGGGCGCGCTTCCTTCTGCGCGGCCAGCAGGAGATTCCCACCTTTTCAACTGAAGTGAACGTGGTCAACGTGCTCGCCACAGTGACCGACCACAAGGGAGCGATAGTCCGCGACCTGGCCCAAGATGACTTCCTGCTGCTCGAGGACAAGCGGCCGCAGACCGTCCGCTACTTTTCGCGAGAGACCGATCTCCCCCTCACGCTCGGCCTGATGGTGGATACCAGCACGAGCCAGACGCGCGTGCTGGATGCCGAGCGCGGCGCCAGTTTCCACTTCCTGGAAGTGGTGCTGCGCCCCAGGCAGGATCGCGTATTCCTGATGCAGTTCGATTTCAGGATCTTCATCCGCCAACCGCTCACCTCTTCTCTCAGGCAACTCAACGATGCCTTGGCCTTCGTGGACACGCCCTCCAGAAGCCAGTTCCAGCTCCAGACCGGCGGCGGCACGCTGCTCTACGACGCGGTGGTGACCGCGGCCCAGGATGTCATGTCCAAACAGCAGGGGCGCAAGGCGCTGATCCTGCTCACCGACGGCGTGGATACCGGCAGCGAGTCCACCTTGGCGGAAGCCACCGATGCGGCTCAACGGGCCGACACACTGGTTTATTCGATTCTCTTCTCCGATGCCGGCGCATACGGATTCCTGGGCGGACCGGATGGCCGGCGGCCTCTCACGCAGCTGGCCGAAGAGACCGGAGGAAGCTTCTTCGAGGTCTCGAAAAGGCACAGTATCGATGACGTTTTCGGCTCCATTCAAGAAGAGCTGCGCAGCCAATATAACCTCGGGTACGTCTCCGATCAGCCCGTGACCATCCCCGGTTTCCGGCGAATCGAGCTGACGGCCAAGCGAAAGGGCCTGGTGGTGCGGGCCCGCGACCGGTATTGGGCGCGGCGCTGACGGCCTTCGACCCGCCCGGCGAACGGTGCTGTCCATCACCTATGGGACCGCCCTCGCAATTCACTCGCACGCCTCCTGGAACGCGGGTTGCTCCGGAATAACCGCTAGGGAGGAGCTTACATGAAAGGTATAGCTGTAGTGTGTGGTTTGGTTCTTTCGACGGGTCTGTTGGCGGCCGACACCGAGCAGGAACGCCTCAGGGACGCCACTGAGGTGTTACACGAAATCATGGGCACACCAGACAAGGGCATCCCCCACGACCTGCTGGACAAAGCGCAGTGCGTAGCGATCATACCCAGCGTGAAAAAGGGTGCGTTCATCGTGGGGGCCGAATATGGGAAAGGATTTTTGGAATGCCGGGCCATGGGAGGGGGCTGGAAGGCTCCCGCGGCGATCCAGGTGGAAGGCGGCAGCTTCGGATTTCAGATTGGCGGCTCATCCACGGATGTCGTCGCGCTGATCATGAATTCCCGCGGAGTCCAGAAACTGGAGTCCGACAAGTTTACCTTGGGCGCGGATGCTTCCGTCGCGGCGGGCCCGGTGGGGCGGACTGCGGCGGCCGCAACGGATGCGCAGATGAGCGCCGAGATTCTCTCCTGGTCCAGAACGCAAGGAGTATTCGCCGGCATCGCTCTGAATGGCGCCACGATAAGGCCCGACACGAAGGGCAACGAAGAGCTTTACGGTGGAAAAATGGGCACCAGGGAGGTCCTGGAGAGTCATGAGAGGATCCCTGCCGCCGCGGAACCTCTAGTCGCCGAGTTGGACCGCTATTCCATGCATAAGGAAGGGCATGAGGCGGAACGAAGCGTGGATCGCGACCGCAACCATTAGAGATCGAGCGTAACGATCAGGCGGGACGGAGGGCGGAGCGGCCGGAGTTAGACTAGAATGTTAGCGGCTGCATGGCTTCTCCTCCCATCCCGCCTTCGCTTGAAAATATCGGGAACCGGCCGTTCTCGTTCTTTCCCGCGATTGACCGGATCGAACATAACGAGTGGCTTTTCCGGAAGGCCACCTGGTCGGAAATCCTGGTAGTAAATACCCAGAGCGGAATGGAGCTGTGGATACCCCGGCGGTTCGTGGGCGAGTTGTCGTCCACGGATCACCCGGTTTTAATTTTGGGGTTGACGCGGGAGCTTGAGTATAAGGGCGGGATGATCTATCCGACCCGCCGGCGAATCCTGAACATGCCGGCCGTGGGCGCTACTGGATCGGCCGACAGCGGGGTGGAGCGGCAGGAGCCAGCCCCTGTTCTGGGTATTCGCTTGTCATCATCCACCGACCGCCGGATGATGCGGCTGGTGGGGGGTACGCTGGCGGTGGCCATTCTGGCCTGGCTGGTGGTCGCAAGTTTTACACGAGTGGGGACCATTCGCCAGCGGGTCGTGTTTACAACCAGGGATCAATCCTATCTGGAACTGACACCGCGCGACGACTACCTGGCGGTGGTCAACAAGATCGGCAAACCGGCCCTGGAGCGCTCCCAGGAAATCGGCACCATCCAATACCGGGAGTTGGGCTATCCCGACCGCCGCTACACGGTTATCCTGATGGGCGCGGAACTCAATAGCGCTCTGTTCGTGGGAATCATGGACCAGAACTGGCACCCGATTTATGCCACCAACAGCGCGACCATGGCGCTGCTGCGCGGCCTGAAGAGGTTCTAGCATCCCGTGGTATGAAGGCAGACAATCCGGCTTTTACCTCCGCAACCCGCAGGCAGATCGAGGAGTTGCAGTCGCTCGGCTGGTATCACAGCATCGAACTGCCCACGGGCGAAACGATCCGCGGCTTCCAGACCGTGGAGCAGTTGCGCATGCGCGTGAGCCAGTTTCCCATCCCCGCGGATCTCACGGGCAAGCGCGTCCTCGATATCGGCGCGTGGGACGGCTGGTTCACCTTCGAGATGGAGCGGCGCGGAGCTTCGGTGGTGGCGGTGGATGCCGTGCGCAGCGCGAAATTCCTGCGCGCCCGCGAGCTGCTGGCCTCGCGCGCGGAATATGTGGTGGCGGACGTGTGCGACCTGCGGCCCGCCGAGCTGGGCCGCTTCGATATCGTACTGTTCCTGGGCGTGCTCTACCATTTGAAGCATCCGCTGCTGGCGCTGGAACGGGTTTGCGCTCTCGCCACGGACCTGGTCTGCGTGGAATCCTACGTGACCGACGACGGCAGCGACCCGCGCCTGAAGCCCGCCCTGGAGTTTTACGAAACCACCGAGCTGTGCGGCCAGTTCGATAACTGGGTGGGTCCCAACACGGCCTGCCTTACGGCCATGTGCCGCGCCGCGGGGTTCGTGCGGGTGCACCTCGAGAGCGTGCTCGACAACCGCGCTCACGTGGTCTGCCGGCGCCGTTGGGACACGCCGGAGGGAAGCGGTTCCGCGCCGTACATTGTTTCGGTGGAGAATGCCGTTTCGCTCGATCACAACTTCTCGGCCTCGCGCGACGATTACGTCTCGGTGTGGTTCAAGGCGGCCGGGGAGGCGCTCGGCCCGGACGAGGTGTTCGCGGAGATCGGCGCTTACGCGGCGCGGCCCGTGCAGGTGTTCTCGAGCGGTGGCGATGGCTGGCACGCCATTTTCAAGTTGCCTTGCGGGATCGCCGCGGACTGGAGCGGCCTCCGCCTGCGCGTGCCCGGGAGCGCCTTCAGCAACCCCGTGCGCATCGGCGTGGATGTGAGCGAAGAGGAGCGCCAGAGGCGCACACTGGCCACACCCGGCGGCGCGGAGATCCGCATCGAGATCGTGGCCGACGGCAAAACCTGGGAGCGCAACCAGGTGCGCACCCGGCAGGATGCCTGCATTTCGCTATGGGTGCGCGGGATGCCGGAGGGCTCCCGCGCCGACGGCGTGCTGGTGCGGCTGGGCGGCAACGACCTGCCGTGCATCTTTCTCTCCGAGCCGGACCCGGCCGGGCTGAGACAAGTGAACGCCCTGCTGCCGCCGGGCCTGGCGCCAGGAAGGATGAACGTGAACCTGGTGATGGGGGACGTGGTCTCGGCGCCCGCGGTTGTGGAAGTGGTGGGGCAGGGCTGAGCCGGCTACTCCGCGGGCACGGGCGATCCCTGGTAAGGTTTGTAGCCGTTGCGGCGCATGATCTCGCTGGCCGATTCCAGCATCTCCGGCAGCACGTAGAAGAATGCGCCCGTGCGAGTGGTCTGGAATATCACGCCGCCGTGGTATTGGTCGGCTTCGACGCCGTAATCCATGCCGGCTTCGGTGAAGATACCCTCGAGGCGCAACGCGTCTCGCAATCGTTTGGCGATGTAAATGAGAACCGGCTCCCGGCCGTCGAAGTAGGATGCTTCCTGTTTCATGCCGCTTCCCTATAGTGTAGGAGAGTTTGGTGAGCCGGTTTAGACTTGATGATGGATGATGCCCCGAAAAGCTCTCCAAGCTCTTCTCGCGCTGGCGTTGGCCGCTTCGGCTCCGGCCGCGACGCCCGCGGACCAGGCCGTTCTCACGGCGCTGCGCCGGGCTGCGCCGGCGGGTCAAGCGGCGGTCATCCGGCGGATGCCGGCCGGCGACGAACTGGACCTGGTGCTGGCACTCGCTTCCCCAGATCCCTTCGCAGCGCCTCCTGGCCGTTACTGGTGGAACACCAAGGACCGCGTGGGCCTCTTCTTGCAATCGCGGGCGGATTCCGGTCGCGTCTACCGGCTGGCCGTCGAGCCGGGACCCAACGACGATTGCTCCATAGCCATCGAGCGCATGACGCGCGAGGAGCTGGTGCTCTCCTGCATCGGCGAGAAGTGGGCTACCTACGACAACCGGAAGTTCATCTACGATGTGCGCGCGAAGGCGCTGGTGAAGCAGTTTGCCTATGCGCCTTTCCACGCGGCGGGCCTCGTTCGCGGTCCGCGCGGCCCGCGATTTTTGATGAACAACGGGCAGCGCGACCTGCTGGTGACGGTTTCCGCAGAAGGCACGTGGCAGGTGTGGGCCGCTCCCCAGGAGACGCCGCCGAAACCGGCCGAGGTATTCGGGCCAGGCGGGAGGTTCCAGCTCGTACCCGAAAAGAACCGCTTCGGAGAGGATTTCCCCGTCATCGCCGAAGGGGAACGTCGCTACAAGCTGCCGCAATCCGATTTCGAGACCTGGCGCGCGGCGCGCCCCGATTACGTCGGAAGCCGGCCGCAACTCAATCCTGATGAGGAGAACGAACAGATGGGCCCGCGCCAGGCCGAGACCGATCGCCTCTGGTTCGGCAAGACCTTCTACGACGGCGAAGGCTGGACCGGCGTGGGCGGCTTCGGCTATTTCGATTGCGCCACCCGCGCGTTCCGTCTTTTCTCGCCGCCGGAAATTCAGCGCTGGTCGGTCTCCACGATTCTGGTGGAACCCGAAGCCATCTGGCTGGGCCTGTACCGACGCGGAGAGTATGGCGATACCGCCGGCGGGTTGCTGCGCTGGGATCGCCGGGCGGAACAGGCGCGGCGCTTCGCGGCGGCCTCCATCGTCACCTCGATCGCGCGGCGCGGCGAGGTCCTGTACATGGGCGCCCACGACGGCCTGCTGGTTTTGCGCGACGATCGCATCGCGAGCTTCTTCGTAGACCGCACTTCTGGCGGCAGCTACGGCGTTGTGCCGCGCGACTGACCCGGCGGCGCGGTCCGGGCTTGCGCCTCGCGGTGCGCGGCTGATAGGGTAGAGGCGTCGCTCGATCATGGCCGCGCCTATTCTCACTCGCGAAGAGGAACTCCACTGGATCGCTTTGAAACTCGTGCCGGGCCTGGGCACCCGAACGGCCGGCAAGCTGCTGGAACGCTATCGCACGCCGCAAGCCATTTTCCGCGCTTCGCGAACCGAGCTCGAAGCGGCCGGCGTGAACGGGGCGGTGGCGCAATCCATCGCCAGCGGCTGCACGTTCGAAGACGCCGTGACCCAGCAGGAGAAGATGGCGCAGGCTGGGGCGGTACTGATCACAGTAGGGGACCCGCGCTACCCCGGGGCTCTGCGCGAGATCTTCGATCCGCCCACCGTGCTGTTCGTGTGCGGGCGCCTCGATCTGTTGCAATCGCTGATGCTGGCGGTGGTGGGGACGCGGCGCGCCACTCCCTACGGTCTGGCCGCCGCCGAGCGGCTCTCGGCGGACCTGTCGCATGCCGGATTGACCATCGTCAGCGGGATGGCGCGCGGCATCGATACCGCGGCGCACAGGGGCGCGCTGGCCGCGGGAGGCGGAACGGTGGCCGTGCTGGGATGCGGCGTGGACGTCGTATATCCCATCGAGAACAAGAAGCTGGCCGCCGAGCTGGCGGTCAAAGGGACCATCGTCTCGGAGTTTCCCATGGGAAGCGTGGCCTTCCCGCAGAACTTTCCCATCCGCAACCGCATCATCAGCGGGATGAGCCTCGGGGTGATGGTGGTGGAAGGAGCGCAATACAGCGGCTCGGCCATCACCGCCAAGCTGGCCATGGACCAAGGCCGCGAGGTCTTCGCGGTTCCGGGCAACATTACGTCGAAACTGAGTTGGGGACCCAACCTCCTGATTAAGCAGGGGGCCAGGCTGGTGCAGGACTGGAACGACGTGGTGACCGAGCTTCCGCCTGAATCCCGGCGGCATCTAATAGAACAGGGGCGCAGGCGCATCCTGGAAGGAGGAGGCGCCACGGCCGAGCCGGAGCAGGCATCGCTACTGGGCGGCGAGGCTTCGGAGCTGGGCAAGACGGGTCGCCGGGCGCTCGAAATCCTGCGCGTGGATGCCTCCGTACATTTGGACGATCTGCTTGAGAAGATAGAGGATACTACGCCTTCCGAGCTCATCGCGGCGCTGTTCGAACTGGAAATGCTGGGCCTGGTGAAACAGCTTCCCGGCAAGAATTTTGTAAAAGTGTGGTAACGTCAACTGGGTAATTCGCAATCATTGGCACTCGGCGGAGGGCGCCGTAAATCGGAACAATTCATATGGCAAAGGCTCTGGTAATCGTGGAGTCGCCTGCGAAGGCGAAGACCATCAACAAATACCTGGGCAAGCAATACATCGTCAAAGCTTCGCTCGGTCATATCAAGGATCTCCCCAAGCGGGATCTGGCAGTGGATGTGGAGCGCAATTTCGAGCCGCGCTATGAGGTCATCGAAGGGAAGAAGAAGCTTGTCGGCGAGCTGAAACAAGCCGCCAAAGGCGTGGAGAGCGTGTATCTCGCGGCCGATCCGGACCGCGAGGGCGAGGCCATCTGTTTTCACCTCCAGGAGGAGTTGCAAGACAGCCGGAAGAAAGCTCCGAAGATCTTCCGCGTGATGTTCAACGAGATCACCAAGAGCGCCGTTCAGAAAGCCTTTCTGAAGCCCGGCCAGGTCAATATCAACCTGGTGGACGCGCAGCAGGCGCGCCGCGTGCTGGACCGCCTGGTGGGCTACAAGATCTCACCGCTGCTCTGGGACAAGGTGCGGCGGGGGCTTTCGGCCGGCCGCGTGCAGACCGTGGCGCTGCGGCTCGTTGTGGACCGCGAGCGCGAGATCCGCGCATTTGTTCCCCGCGAATATTGGACCATCGACGCGGAATTGCAGGCCAAGAAGGCGGCTCTCTGGGCGCGCCTGGTGAAGATCGGCGAAGGACCCGCGGAGATCGGCTCGCGGGCTGCCTCCGATGAAACGGTGGCGCAGCTCGAAGGAGCCGGCTATGTTGTCCGCTCGGTGACCAAGCGCGAGAAGAAGCGCAATCCGGTAGCGCCCTTCATCACTTCGACCCTGCAGCAGGAGTCCTCGCGCAAATTGCGCTTCAGCGTGAAGCGCACCATGATGCTGGCGCAGCGGCTCTATGAGGGCATTGAGATCGGCACAGAGGGCGCGGTCGGCCTGATCACTTACATGCGCACCGATTCCACGCGCATTTCCGACGACGCCCTGAACGACGTGCGGCACTACATCGGCGAGCACTACGGAGACGCTTTCCTGCCGCCGGCGCCTAACGTCTACAAATCCAAGAAGGACGCGCAGGATGCCCACGAGGCCATCCGGCCCACGTCCATGGCGTATGCGCCCGAGGTCGTGCAGCGGTACCTGGCCGAGGACGAGATGAAGCTCTACCGGCTGATCTGGAACCGCTTCGCGGCTTGCCAGATGATGCCGGCGCTCTACGATCAGACCACCATCGAAGTGGCCGCCAAGGGCAAGAACGGCCTGGACTACCTGTTCCGCGCCACCGGCTCGGTCCTCAAATTCGAGGGATTCCTGAAGGTCTATCAGGAGAGCAAGGACCAAGCGGACGACGAGGACGAAGAGCTGAAGCACCGGCTGCCCGCCGTAACCGAGGGCGAGAGCCTGCGCTTCCGCTCCCTCCAACCGGAGCAACACTTCACCGAGCCGCCTCCGCGCTACAACGAGGCCACCCTGGTGAAGCGGCTGGAAGCCGATGGCGTGGGGCGCCCATCCACGTACGCGTCTATTCTCTCCACCATCCAGGAGCGCGAGTACGTGAAGAAGGAAGGAGGCCGCTTTGTCCCCACCGAGCTGGGCATGGTGGTTACCGACCTTTTGATCGAAAGCTTCGACGACATCTTTGAGGTGCGCTACACCGCGCGCATGGAAGAGGAGCTAGACGAGATCGAGGAGGGCAAGCTGGACTGGCGCACGGCCATCTCCGAGTTTTACGAGCGTTTCGACCGCGACCTAAAACACGCCGAAGAGCACATGACCGACATCAAGCGGATGGAGAGGCCCACCGACTTGATTTGCGAGAAGTGCGGCAAGCCCCTGGTCATCAAATGGGGCAAGCACGGCAGTTTCATCGCCTGCACCGGCTATCCCGATTGCACCTACACGCGCGAGCTCACCGTGGACCTGCCCGATGTGGACAAGGCCGATCTGGGCGAGCAGGCGGACGAAGAGTACTGCGAAAACTGCGGCCGTCCCATGGTGCTCAAGAAGGGCCGCTTCGGAACGTTCTTCGCCTGCACCGGCTATCCCGACTGCAAGACCACCAAGCCCGTCGGCGGGACGCAGAAGAAGCCTGATCAGCCTCTCGACGAAAAGTGTCCCCAGTGCGGGAACAATCTGGTGTTGAAGACCGGGCGGTTCGGCGAGTTCACCGCTTGCAGCAACTACCCGGCCTGCAAGTACGTCAAGCAGAAGACCATCGGAGTGAAGTGCCCGGAGTGCTCGGACGGCGAGGTTATCGAGCGCCGCTCCCGCAAGGGGAAGACCTTCTACGGCTGCAACCGCTATCCCGATTGTAAATTCGTGGCGTGGGGCAAGCCGGTTGCCGAGAAGTGCCCCGAGTGCGGCAGCCCGTACATGGTTGAGAAATGGCTGAAGGCCGGGCCGGTGTGGCAGTGCCCCAATCCGGAGTGCAAGCACAAGCAGCCGGCTCCGCAGCCCGCCGAAGCGCTGGCTAAGTAAATCTTCATACGATCAGTCCGGTGGAATTGGGGTTGCCGGCACACAGGGCGGCCCTGGAATGTCCAATCGTTCACAAAAAGGGATTCAAAGGTCTTATAATCTGTTTAAAATAGAGAAGCGTGGACGCGGAAGAACAGGAGGTTTTATGAAGCCGTTCAAATGGAGCAAGTCGAATGCTGTTTTCGTTCCCGAAATAGACGCGGAGCATAAGACCATCTTTCGCA
>Ga0326728_10002803_pt1 | contig 56860 bp, 31 predicted proteins | sample MB3enrmetagenome_FD_207602 | JGI IMG/M metagenome (GOLD analysis project Ga0326728, IMG submission 207602) | Lab enriched peat soil microbial communities from McLean, Ithaca, NY, United States - MB31MN | ecosystem: Environmental > Terrestrial > Soil > Wetlands > Peat | place: USA: New York... | reverse complement strand
GCGACGACGAATGCGCAGGGGATCGCAACGGCGGCGGCTTTCACGGCCAATACCACCGCCGGCAGCTACACCGTATTGGCAAGTGTGGCGGGTATAACGACCCCGGCCAGCTTTGCGCTGACCAACCAAGCGGGACCACCGGCCAGCGTGACGGCCACGGCGGGTACGCCGCAGAGTGTGACGATCAGCACCGCGTTTGCCACGGCGTTGCAGGCGACGGTGGATGATGCGAGCGGCAACCCGGTGAGCGGCGCGGTGGTAACCTTCGTGGCGCCGGCGAGCGGGGCGAGTGGAACATTTGCTGGAGGAGTTCGCACGGCAACGACAAATGCGCAGGGGGTGGCCACGGCGGCGGTGTTCACGGCCAACAGCAAAGCTGGAACTTACACGGTGACCGCTACGGTGGCAGGGGTGACGACGCCCGCCAGTTTTGCACTGACCAATCAGGTAGGGCCGCCGGCCAACGTGACGCCAACGGCAGGCACGCCGCAGAGCGTGACGATCGGTACCGCGTTTACCACGGCGTTGCAGGTGACGGTGACGGATGCGGGCGGCAATCTGGTAAGCGGGGTGACGATAACCTTTACGGCGCCGGCGAGCGGAGCAAGCGGGTCGTTTGCGGGCGGAGGGAGCACGGCGATGGCGGCCACGAATGCGCAGGGGGTGGCCACCTCGCCGGTCTTCACCGCCAATAATACCGGCGGAACCTATACCGTGACGGCAACGGCGACGGGCGTGGCGGCGCCCGCCAATTTCGCGCTGAGCAATCTGACGCCCGTCGTCAGTATCAATCCCGGCAGTGTGTCCTTTGCGAATCAACTGGTGGGGACCAGCAGCGCCCCCACGGCCGTCACGATCAGCAACACGGGTGCGGGCATATTGGTGATCTCCAATCTGGGGACCACCGGATCGAATACGGCGGACTTTTCCTTTACGGCGGGGACGCTGCCGATCACGGTTGGTCCCAACGGCAGCACTGCGGTGAATGTGACGTTCACGCCGACGCTGACCGGGAGCCGCACGGCCACCCTGGCGATCACGGATAATGCCAGCGGCAGTCCGCAAACGGTGGCCCTGACGGGCACGGGAACCGCGCCATTCATCGGCCTGAATCCCACGAGCGTCAGCTTTGGAAATCAACCGGCCAATGTCACCAGCTCGCCGACGGCGGTCACCATCAGCAACAGCAGCCTCGCCAACGCAAACCTGGTGATCTCGAATTTGCAAATTACCGGCACGAATGCCGTCGAGTTCGCCTTTACGGCGGGAGCACCGCCGATCACGGTGGCTCCCAACGGCAGCACGACCGTGAACGTAACGTTTACGCCGGCTTCGCCGGGCCTCCGTTCGGCGACCCTGGTGATTACCGACAACGATACGATCAACCTCGGCGGCAGCCCGCATATGGTCGCCCTCTCCGGTATTGGCATCGCGCCGAGCATTACCATACCGGCCAGCGTGACTTTCAGCTCGCAACTGGTCAATACGCCAAGCCCGGCGACCAATGTCACCGTTACCAATTCCGGCACGGCGAACGTGGTTATTTACGGGGTTGTCTTCACCGGCACAAATGCCTCGGAGTTCAGCTATAGCGGGGTACAGCCGCTGACCATTAGTCCCGGCAACTCCAGTCCACTGGCTATCACCTTCACCCCGGCGGGCAGTGGACCGCGCTCGGCGATCTTGAATATCTATGACAACCTGAACGGCGGCACCCAGCAAAGTCCGCACACGGACACCGTGGCGCTGACCGGCACCGGACTGGTGCTGGGCACGTTGCTCATGCCGCCGCTGAGTGTGGGTACGAACCTTGAAGTCCTGGCTACGGTTGGACTGAATGCGCTGGCGAGTTCGAACTTGCCCGTTACGATTACCAGCCCTGATGCCAGTAAGGTTCTGCTCTCGACCAGTGCGACGCAGACGGGTACCGCCACCGTTGTGGTCAACATTCCTCAGGGTTCCCCCTTCGCCTATCCTGGAGTCTACGTGCAGTCGCTGGATGTGCCGTCGGGCGCGCCGGATACCGTGCAGCTAACGGCCACGGCTCCGGGCTATCCGGCCATCACGTGCCTGGTTACGTTGACGCCGTCGGCTCTGGTGGTGGCTGGACCGCAGGGCATTGGCCAGAACTTCTCCACCACGGTGACGGGGAGTGTGCCGCTCACGGTGACTGCGTACGGCCTGGATACAAACTCGCATATATACGGCAGCCAGCAACCGGTGGCGGGCGGTTTGAGCCTGAGCGTAAGCGTGACCAGCTCAGACACGACGGTGGGTACAATCTTGAACAGTCCGGTCGTTCTGGCCGGTGGCAGTTCCGCAGTCAGCGGTCTCTCGTTCCAGCCCGCGACTTCGGGCAGCACGCAGTTAACGGTGGTGCAGCCCCCGGGATTCAGCACACCCGCCAGTGGCGGCCAGTTGACCGCGCTGGTGGGAGCGCCGCAAGTCCTGCTGAATCCAGTGACCGTGGGCTACCAACTGCAGGTGGTCGGTGCTGGGCAACTTTCGGATCCAGCTCCAGCGGGCGGTCTCCCGGTAACGATTACCAGCCTGACTCCGGGCACGGTACTGTTGTCCATTAGTCCATCCACTGCCGGAAGCAACAGCATCATTGTGACGGTCCCGGCCAACTCGACGACCTTGCCGTCTTTTTACGTGCAGGGCCTGGCGATGGGCACTGGGCAATTGCAGGCCAGCGCTGCCGGCTATAACTTCAATACTGGAAACTACAACGGCAGTGTGGCGATCACGCCTTCCGGATTTGTCATTGCCGGACCCAGCGGGACTGCCGGACAAAGTTTTTCGACGACCACGATCTCGGGCAATACTCTATTGACGCTGACGCTCATGCGGCTGGATCCGTCCAACAATCCGGCGCAGATCGGACAGCTGATGGGCGGAGCAACAGCTACGGTCGCCGTTACCAGTGGGACTTCCGCCACCGGTACTATTATCGACAGCCCGGTCGTTTTCAGTGGCGGAGAGTCGACCGACAGTACGGTGTACTTCTCTCCGCTGCAGGTCGGCAACAGCGTGCTTAGCGTGGTACAGCCGGCCGGCTTCAGCACACCCACAACGGGGGCGCAACTCACCGGCAACGTGAGCCCAGCCCAGATCACCTTCAGCCTTTCGGGCACGAATGTCGGGGCTAACCTCGAGATGCTGGGATCAGCGTCTTTGAACGCGCCCGCGCCCGCGGGGGGAATGGTCGTTACCATTACCTCCGGCAATCCGAGTGCGGTGCTATTGTCGCCTGTCGCCGGCGTGCTAGGCACTACGAGTATTGCCGTGTCGGTTCCATCGGGCAGCGGATTGAACGGGGTAGGGTTCCCGCAGTTCTATATTCAGGCCTTGCAGTCCTCCGGAACCGTGACCCTCACGGCCTCGGCTGGGGGCTGGGTGTCGGGGAGCATCAGCGTCAATCTCACTCCCTCCGGCTTTGTACTGGTCAGCCCGAATGGAGTCGGACAGGACTTCGGTACGTACTTGAGTCTGGGAGTGAGCACGCCGCTGACCGTACAGTCCATGCAACTGTCGGCGAGCGGCGCGCCCCAGACAGAGCAGCCACTCCGTGGCGGAGTGACTGAGAATGTGACTGTAACCAGCGACACATCCTATGTGGGAACCATCGTCGGCAGTCCCGTTACGATCAGTGGAGGAAGCGAAAGTGGCAGCCTGAGCTTCCAGCCTGCCGGGACAGGGGTCACCCTGTTGACCGTGTGGCCACCCGCGGGATTTGCCACGCCGAGCAGCGGGAATACCCTGCATGCGGACGTGAATTGAAGCAGAGGAGATAGCCGGCAAAACCCGGGGTTTTTCGCGTGGCCCGATGGCTTAGTCCGTTTACCTAATACCAAGGGATTACAGAATTCGATTGCACGCATTCTGGCTGCTTCTTCCAGGGTAATAACAACGACTAGGTCATGTGGAGAATTGTCAATCCACCTGGCACAGTGCACGCTCTGAGCGTGGGCCTTTCTTCGCAGTCGCGACCACTAAACATTGGGGCTAGATAACGATGGCCCGCCAAGAGTGAGGGCTTTGACATGAACCATAAACGCATTCACACTGTCCTTCGCGTCATCATGTTCGCTCTCTTATGGTGGTTGATTGCCTGTGGCATCGCCGGCTCTCCTCCGTCGTCCTCGCTGGCCACCAAGCCCGGAATCAGTCTTAGCACGTCCAGCATTTATTTCGGCCGCCAAGCGATTCAGATCCCTGCAACTGTGGCGGTCACGGTTACTAATACAGGCACTGCCAACCTCGTCATGTCAGACTTGCAGCTGACGGGCTCGAATGCCACGGACTTTGCCTTCGCCACGAGAACGCTACCGGTTACCCTGGCTCCCAACAATAGTACAAGTGTCGAAGTAACCTTTACGCCGACGGCTGCGGGCGAGCGAACGGCACTACTGAGTATTACCCATAATGCCGGCGCGCTTCCTCAGTCCCTGGCGTTGTCGGGCACGGGCATGGCTCCGGGAATTTCCCTGAGTCCGGCCAGCGTGAGTTTTGCCGATCAATTTCCCAATACCAGGAGCGCGCCTGTCGCGCTGTCTATCAGCAACAGCGGCGCAGAGGACCTGGTGATCTCAAATCTGGCGATCACCGGCGCCAATGCGGGAGATTTCAGTTTTGCGGCGGCGGCATTCCCGATCACCGTTCCTCCGGGCGGTGCCACTAACGTCAGCCTCACCTTTGCGCCAGCGCAAGCGGGGGTACGCACGGGCACACTGGCGATAACGGATAACGTTGCCGGCACGCCCCAACTGGTGGCCTTGTCAGGCACGTCGCCGAGCGTGGCGCAAGATCCCGCAGCATCCGTCTCGATTACTCCCGACAGCGGCCAGGCCGGCAACACCATAACCGTGACCTTCCAGGGAACCCTCACCAATTTTGTCCAGGACGCTACGACTGCGGATTTCGGGCCGGGAACGATCACCGGGGCGGGGGATGGGCTGGTTGCGGTCAACAGTCAGACCAGCGCAACAGTTCAAGTGCAAGTGGGAACGCAAGCTGCCCCCGGTCCGCGTCAGATTGCGGTCAGCACGGGTGGTCATTGCTCGTACGTCACTTTCCAAGTTCTCTCCTCCGGTTTGGGGCCGGTGGCCAACGCCGGGCCGCAGCAATTTGCTCAGGTGGGCGACACGGTGCAACTGGATGGAAGCCAGTCCACCTGCGCGATCGCGGACAGCCCCTTGGGCTGCCTGCTCAACCTCCAGTGGTCCTTCCTGTCCACGCCGGAAGGCAGTCTGGCCCAGTTAACGAATCCCACCAGCTTGAATCCGAGCTTTGGAGTCGATCTGGCCGGCGACTACATTCTGCAACTCAGTGCTCAAACCGATAGCGATAGCAGTAGTGCCCAATCTACGGCGGGTGGCGCCGGCAGCACGGGCACGCTGGCATCGGTAGTCATTTCAACTCAGGGTACGAGTCCGGTGGCGAATGCCGGCCCCAATCAATTTGTCGCCGCCACCGGCAGCACGGTCCAACTGGACGGCAGTAGTTCGAGCGATGCGGATGGCAACGCGCTCACCTATCAATGGACTTTTCTCTCCGTACCGCAGGGCAGCACGGCAGTGTTATCGGATGTGACGTCGGTATCGCCCACCTTTGTGGTGGACATGGCCGGCACGTACCAGTTGCAGCTGACCGTAAATGACGGGCACGGCAACAACGCGAGTAGCACGGTATTGATCAGCACGCAGCAAACGCCACCCACGGCCAATGCCGGAGCCGATCAATTTGTTCCCATAGGCAGCACGGCACAACTGGACGGCAGCCAGTCCTCGGATCCGGACGGGAATCACGGGAACCCGCTGAGCTATGCCTGGAGTTTCACCTTTAAGCCCGCAGGCAGCAATGCCCAGCTCAGTGGCGCCAACAGCGTGAACCCTGCCTTCACCGTGGACCAGGCGGGGGCTTATGGGGTGCAGTTGGTCGTCACCGATAGTGATGGCAATGCTTCCACCAGCACGGTGATGATCAGCACCAATCCCATTCGGCCCGTGGCCGTAGCGGGGACGGCGCAGAGCCTGCCCGTAGGCGGCACGGTGCAACTGGATGGCAGCGAGTCGAAAGGCGCGCCCTCCAGCTATCAGTGGTTCCTGATCAGCAAGCCTGCCGGCAGCGCTGCCGCACTGAGTGATGCGACCCAGGCCAAGCCGACGTTCGTGGCGGATCTGGCGGGATTCTACGTGGCCGAACTGGTGGTTTCCGACGGTTTGTTGACGAGTTATCCGAGCACGGTGCTGATCACCGCGACGGTGCCCGGGTTCACGGCAGTTCCCAGCGCCGTGGCCTTTGGCAATCAGATGGCAGGTGGCACGAGCAATTCCCAGGCTGTAGTGATCACGAATACCGGCACCGGCGATCTGACCATTGCGAGCTTGAATATCGCCGGCGCGAATGCGGCTGAGTTCCTTTTTGCCGCGGCCAGCCTGCCGGTCACGGTGGCCCCGGGTGGCCACACCACGGTGAATGTGGCTTTTGCTCCGACCGGACTGGGCAATGGAACCGCAGTCCTGAACATCGGCGACAATGCCTCTGGAAGCCCGCACGCCGTGGCATTGTCCGGCACGGGCGTGGTGGGGCCGCCCGCGAGCATAACCGCCATCTCCGGTACGGGGCAGAGCGCCGCAATCAGCGCTACCTTCGCCCCGTTGCAGGCAATGGTGAAGGACGCGGGTGGAAATCCGGTGGGCGGCGCAGTCGTGACCTTCTCGGCGCCGGCCAGTGGCGCCAGCGGCACGTTTGCCGGTGGAGCGAACACGGCGGTCACCAACTCGCAAGGGATTGCGTCCGCATCCTTTACGCCGAACGGCACGGCAGGATCCTACACGGTTTTGGCAACGGTGCCAGGAGTGTCCACGCCTGCCAGATTCTCCCTGACCAATCAGGCGGGATCGCCGGCGACGATCGCGGCGACGGGCGGCGTTTCCCAGAGTGTCACGATCAATACCGCTTTCCCCGTGCTCCTGCAGGCTACGGTGAGCGACTCGGGCGGCAATCCGGTCAGCGGCGCCATCGTAACCTTTGCCGCGCCGGCGGCCGGCGCCAGCGGGACATTTGCTGCGGGCGGCGGGACCACGACGACGGCGGTGACGAATGCGCAGGGTGTAGCGACGGCGCCAGCACTGACGGCGAATGGCATCACCGGTAGTTTCACGGTGACGGCGAGCGTGGGAAGCGCTACTGCGAATTTCTCGTTGACCAATCAGGTGGGGACGCCGGCGACTGTGACGGCGACGGCAGGCACACCGCAGAGCGCGGCGATCAACGGGGCGTTTGCGACGGCATTGCAGGCGGTGGTGAAGGATGCGGGCGGGAATCTGGTGAGCGGGGTGACGGTGACGTTCACGGCGCCGGCGAGCGGCGCCAGCGGGACGTTTGCGGGCGGCGGGAATACGGCGACGGCGGTGACGAATGCGCAGGGTGCAGCGACGGCGGTGACGTTTACGGCCAATAGCACGGCGGGAACGTATTCGGTAACGGCGACCGTGGCGGGAGTGTCGACACCGGCCAGCTTTGCGCTGACGAATCAGGCGGGGCCGCCCGCCACCGCGACGGCAACGGCGGGCACGCCGCAGAGTGCTGCGATCAACATCGCCTATGCTACGGCGTTGCAGGCGACGGTAAAAGACGCGAGCGGCAACCCGGTGAGCGGAGTGACGGTGACGTTCACGGCGCCGGCGGCCGGCGCCAGCGGGACGTTTGCGGGCGGCGGGAACACGACGACGGCGGTGACGAATGCGCAAGGCGTAGCGACGGCGGTGACGTTCACGGCCAATAGCACGGCGGGAACGTACTCGGTAACGGCGACCGTGGCGGGAGTGTCGACCCCGGCCAGCTTTGCGCTGACGAATCAGGCGGGGCCGCCCGCCACCGCGACGGCAACGGCGGGCACGCCGCAGAGTGTTGCGATCAACACGCCGTTCGCGACAGCATTGCAGGTGGTGGTGAAAGATGCGGGCGGGAATCTGGTAAGCGGGGTGACGGTGACGTTTGCGGCGCCGGCGAGCGGCGCCAGCGGGACGTTTGCGGGTGGTGGGAACACGGCGACGGTGGTGACGAATGCGCAAGGCGCAGCGACGGCGCCGGGGTTGACGGCAAACAGCACGGCCGGGGTCTACACGGTGACAGCGAGTGTGGGAAGCGCCACGGCTACATTCTCGTTGACCAACCAGGTGGGCCCACCGGCTAGTGTGACGGCGACGGCGGGCACGCCGCAGAGCGTCCTGATCGACAACCCATTTGCGACGGCATTGCAGGCGATGGTGGCGGATGCGGGCGGCAATGCTTTGAGCGGAATGACGGTGACGTTCACGGCGCCGGCGAGCGGCGCCAGCGGGACGTTTGCGGGCGGCGGGACCACGGCGACGGCGGTGACGAACGCGCAGGGCGTAGCGACGGCGCCGGGGATTACGGCGAATGGCACGGCGGGCCCGTTCACCGTGGTGGCCAGTGTACCGGGGGTGACCACTCCCGCCAGCTTCGCGCTGGCCAATCTGGCGCCGGTCATCAGCATAAGTGCGGTCAGCGTGCCATTTGGAAATCAGCCGCTGCGCTCCAGCAGCGCTCCCCTGCCCATCGTGATTGGGAATACGGGTACGGCCAATCTGGTAATTACGAACCTGACGATCACCGGCGCGTCCGCGGGGGACTTTTCCTTCACGGCCGCGGGGCCGTTGCCGCTTACAGTCGTGCCCAATTCCAGCACGACCGTAAATGTGACTTTCGCTCCGACCTTGGCGGGTTCCCGTGTGGCCGCACTGACGATTGTCGATAACGCCAGTGGCAGTCCCCACGCAGTGGCTTTGTCGGGCACGGGTATCAACGCTCCGATCCTCAACCTCAATCCCAGCAGCGTGAACTTTGGTTCGCAACTGATCTATACGGGCAGCGGACCGCTCCCGGTGACGGTGGCCAATAACGGGACCGCCGACCTGGTGATTTCCAGCTTGACGATCACGGGAGCCAATGCCCAGGAGTTCAGCTTGTCGGCCGCGGTGTTGCCAGTCACCGTGGGAGTGAACAATGCCACCACGATCAACGTCGTGTTCACGCCCGGAGCGACAGGCGTGCGCACGGCCACGCTGACGATCACCGACAATGCCGCGGGAGGCCCGCACACAGTGGCGCTCACGGGTACCGGCACGGCGCCAGGCGTGAACATCAGCCCGGCGGCGTTGACCTTCCCGGAACAGCCGCCGCAAAGCACGAGCGCGCCGGCGACGCTGATGGTCAGCAATACCGGAAGCGGGAATCTGGTGATCTCGACGCTGACGGTCACGGGCGCAAACGTGGGGGATTTCGTGGTGACCGCGGGTACGCTGCCCATCACGGTAGCACCGGGCAACAGCACGACGCTGACGGTGACCTTCACGCCCCGGGGGACAGGGACGCGCACAGCCACGCTGATGATTGCCGACAATGCCGGCAACAGCCCGCAAACGGTGGCGCTGTCGGGTACGAGCGTAACGGCACCCGGAATCAGCATCAATCCCAGCAGCGTGAACTTTGGCTCGCAGCTGCTCTATACCAGTAGTGCGCCCTTGCCGGTAACGGTAGCCAACAGCGGAACCACCGACCTGACGATTTCGAGTCTTACGATTACCGGGGCCAACGCCCAGGAATTCAGCTTATCGGCCGCGGTGCTGCCGGTCACCGTGGGCGCGAATGAAACCACCACGATCAATATAGTGTTCACGCCCGGAGCGACGGGCGTGCGCACGGCCACGCTTACGATTACCGACAATGCCGCGGGAAGCCCGCACACGGTGGCGCTCTCGGGCACGGGTACGGCGCCGGCCGTGAACATCAGCCCGGCGGCGTTGAATTTCCCGGGGCAGGTTGTGCAAAGCGTAAGCGCACCGTCGGCGCTTACCGTCAGCAACACTGGGAACGGGAATCTGGTGATCTCGACGCTGACGATTACCGGTGCGAACATTGGTGACTTTCTGCTGACCGCGGGTACGCTGCCGATTACGGTGACGCCGGGCAACAGCACGACGCTGACGGTAACCTTCACGCCCCGGGTGGCGGGGACGCGTACGGCCACGCTGATGATTGCCGACAATGCCGGCACCAGCCCGCAAACCGTGGCGCTCTCGGGCACGGCTACGGCGCCGGGGGTCAGCATATCCCCTCCTGCCGTCAACTTTGGCAGCCAACTGGTGAGTCAAGCCCAGGGTGTGTCGCAGCCGGTGGCGATCAGCAACACTGGGAACGGGAATCTGGTGATCTCCGCAGTGACGGTCGCAGGCGCCAATGCCAGCGACTTCTCGGCGACGGCGGGAACGTTGCCGGTCAGCGTTGCTCCCGGCAGTAGCGCGAATGTGAACGTGACCTTTACGCCGACCGCCACGGGTCTCCGGGCGGCCTCGCTGAGTATCACATCCAATGCCGACAGCAGTCCGAACGCCGTGGCTCTCTCAGGTACAGGTACGGCTACAACCGCCAATATCTACCCGAGCACGCTAAACCTGGGGAACTCTCCGGTCAACACCACCAGCGCCACCCAGTATGTGACCGTATCGAACACCGGAGGAGCAAACCTGGTGGTTTCCAGCATTGCGATCTCCGGCACGAATGCGGCGGACTTCAGTTATAGCTGGATGACATTGCCGGCGACGATCAGCCCCATGGGGTTGTCGGCCATTGCCGTAACTTTCACGCCGTCCGCCACCGGCAGTCGCACGGCAACTCTGACCATTACCGATAATGCCACCGGCAGTCCGCAGGTGGTTGCGCTTATCGGCAATGGCACGACGCCGGCGATTGGCCTGGCTCCAACCAGCATTAATTTCGGCAACCAGCTGGTGAATGCCGTCAGCAGCCCCACGGCGATCACGATCAGCAACTCGGGCACCGCCACTCTGGTGATCACCAGTGTCGCGATTTCGGGAGCCAACGCTGGCGACTTTGCCTTTACTGCGCCCGTGACCCCGATCATGGTCGTGCCCAGCGGCACTGCGACCGTAAGTGTGACCTTCACGCCGGCAGCCGCGGGAGCGCGTACGGCGTCAATCAACTTCAGCGACAATGCCAGCGGCAGCCCGCAGACCGTCGCTCTGTCGGGCACGGGGATTGCTCCGGGCATCAGCATGAATCCCGCCAGCGTCGCCTTCGGGAACGTATCGGCCAACACCAGCAGCCCGCCGGCGCCTATTAAGGTCAGTAATCCCGGCACGGCGAATCTGGTAATTTCGGGACTCTCGGTTACGGGTGTCAACGGGACAGATTTCACGTTCACGGCGGGAACGCTACCGATTACCGTTGCGCCCGGCGGCAACACGACCATCAGCGTGACGTTTACGCCTGCGGCGGTGGGTGCGCGGGCAGGCACGCTGAACATAACCGACAATGCGGCCGGCAGTCCGCATACGGTTGGCCTGTCGGGTACGGGGGCAAGCGCTGCCGGCATCAGCCTGAGTCCGACGAGCCTCAGCTTTGGCGATCAACCATTGGGCGCGGCCGGCGCGCTCATGCCGCTTACCGTGACGAATATTGGCGCGGCGAACCTGGTCATCTCAGCCTTGGCCATCACGGGCGCCAATGCCTCGGATTTCACGTACGCATCGGGGACGCTGCCGATTACGGTGACTCCCGGTAACAGCACGACTGTCAATGTAACGTTTACGCCTGCGGCCACCGGAAACCGGATGGCTTCCCTGAGCATTACCGACAGCGCCCCAGCCAGTCCGCAAACGGTATCGCTGAGCGGCATAGGGACAGCGCCCATTGCCAGCGTTTCCCCGGCCAGTGTCAGTTTCGGAACGGTATTGGTGAACACTACCAGCCCGCTGTTGCCGGTTACGGTGAGCAACACGGGCAGTGCCAATCTGGTAATTTCGCAGCTGGCCATCGCGGGTGGGAATAGCGGAGACTTCACTTTTGCCGCGGCAGTCCTCCCGATTACGGTGGCTCCGGGCAATAGCACCACCATTGCCGTCAGCTTTACGCCGGCGGCGGCGGGCGCCCGTTCGACCACGCTGAACATTACCGATAATGCCAGTGGCAGCCCGCAATCCGTGGCCCTCTCCGGCACCGGTTCAACGTCAACCGCATCCATGAGTGTGGCGAGTGCGCTGGACCTGGGAAGCACATTATTGAATACCACCAGTGCCGCGAAGCAGGTTGCCATCAGCAATACGGGAAGCACCAATCTGGTGATCACCGCCTTGGGAATTTCAGGTCCGAATGCCTCGGAGTTTGCTTTCACGTCGGCCCCGCTGCCATTTACGGTGGGCCCGAGCGGGTTGACGGCCATTAGCGTGACGTTTACGCCGGCCGGTGTCGGCCTCCGTTCGGCCACGTTGACGATTACGGACAATGCCGCGGGCAGCCCACAAAGCGTGGCATTGACGGGCACGGGGACGGGGACAGCGATCATCACGCTCTCGCCGTCCACGAGCCTGGCCTTCGGCAATCAGAATGTGAATACCTCCAGCGCTGCTCAGCCGGTGGGGGTCGGGAATTCCGGGACGAACAACCTCGTAATTTCCGGTATTTCCATTCTGGGCGCTTTCCCGGGCGATTTCGCATACAGTGCCGGCACGCTGCCGATTACAGTGGCCCCCGGCAGCAATGCGACCATCAATGTAGTGTTTACGCCGTCGGCGCTAGGCGCCCGGACGGCGACGTTGCAGCTGGTCGATAATGCCAATGGCAGCCCCCATTCGCTGGCGTTGTCCGGGAATGGAGTGGTGCCGTCGGTCGGGATCAATCCAAGTAGCGTCAGTTTCGCCAACCAGACCGTCGGAACCACAAGCGGTGCGACCTCAATTACGGTCAGCAACACGGGCGCCGGGAGCCTGGTGATTTCGAATCTGGCACTCTCCGGTCCGAATGCTTCAGACTTCGCTTTCAGCGGCCCGGCAATGCCGGTCACCGTTGCGGCTGGCAACAGCATAACGGTTGGCGTTACCTTCTCCCCCACCGCCACCGGTGCACGCTCCGCGACTTTGAGCGTGACCGACAATGCCAGCGGCAGTCCGCAGACGGTGGGACTGACGGGGACGGGCACTCCGCCCGCTCCCGGAATCAGTCTGAACCCGGCGAGCGTAAGCTTCGGCAATCAGCCGGTGAGCACCACCAGCGCCACTCAACCCATCACGGTCAGCAATACGGGAACACTGAATCTGGTCATCTCGGCCTTGGGGTTGAATGGCGCGAATCCAACCGATTTCAGTTTGGGTGCGGTTACGCTGCCGATCACGGTCGCACCGGGCGGCAAGACCACCCTGCAAGTGGCGTTCACCCCCGGGGCCGCGGGCAGCCGCTCGGGAACCTTGAGCATTACCGATAACGTCACCGGCAGTCCGCAGACCGTGGCGCTGACGGGCACGGGAACCGTCCCCGGCTTCTCGGTATCGCCTACCACCTTGAACTTTGGCAATGAATCGGTGGACGTCCCCACGGCGGCCTCAGTCCTTACGGTGACCAATACCGGCACGGCGAATCTGGTGATCTCAAATCTCCTGATCTCCGGCGCCAATGCCGGAGACTTTACGTTTACCGCGGCCAGTCAACCGATCACCATTGCCGCCGGCGGCACAACAAACATTAGCGTGACCTTTACGCCGGCTGGTACGGGAACGCGTTCCGCCACGCTGAACATTACGGACAATGCCACGGGCAGTCCGCACACCGTTGCGCTCTCCGGCTTTGGCATAGGATCAGGGGCAAACATAGAGATCAGCCCGATGTCGATCAACTTCGGGAACCAGAATGCCAATACCACCAGCTCTCCGGCGAGCGTGACACTTGCGAATACGGGCAGCGGGAACCTGGTGATCACGGCGTTGGCGATTACCGGCGCAAACGCCTCGGATTTTGCGCTGGCCCCACGCACCCTGCCCATGACGATCAGTCCCGAAGGTGTCACCACGCTTAGTCTGACGTTTACTCCCACCGCGGGCGGGGCGATGTCGGCTACCTTGAGCATTACCGATAACGCCAATGGCAGCCCCCATGCGGTCACGCTGTCCGGCACCGGAGTCGTAACCAGCGCGGCGATCAGCATAAGTCCGACGAGCGTCAGTTTTGGCAGCCAGACGGTGGGCACTACGAGCACGGCAACGCCAGTTACCGTAAGCAACACGGGTACGGCTAATCTGGTGATCTCGAACGTGGTGGTTACGGGCGCCAATGCCGGGGATTTTGCCGTGGCGTCGTCGGCGACACCGATTACCGTCACTCCCGGCAACAGTACGACTCTGTACACAACCTTCAGTCCAACGGCTGCCGGCAGCCGGTCGGCCGCCGTAAGCATTACCGACAATGCAACGGGCAGTCCGCACACGGTTGCGCTTTCCGGTACCGGCGTTACTCCGACGATCAGTATCACTCCGCCCTCCGTTGCCTTCGGCAATCAGCTGGCGCTTACCACCAGCGCTCCGGTTTCCGTGGTGATCGGCAATAATGGCACGGGCAACTTGCTGATCTCGAGTCTGACGATCTCGCCGTCGGCGGTACAATTCCAATTCACGTCCGACAGCCTGCCTATCACCGTGGCCCCTGGCCAGAGCACGACCGTCAAGGTCACATTCTCTCCGACGGCGTTGGGCAACTACTCCAGTTCGCTGTTGATTGCTACGAATGCCACCGGGAGCCCGCAGTCTGTCGCGCTATCCGGGACAGGCACGGCTCCTGCCATTGCCATGAGTCCGGCGAGCGTCAATTTCGGCAATCAACTGGTGGCGACGCCCAGTTCCGCGACGGTCGTTACGGTGACCAACAGCGGTACGGCAAACCTGGTGATCTCGGGTTTTGCGATTACGGGCACAAATAGCGCGGAATTCGCCTTTACGTCGGGGGCGGTGTTGCCGGTGACGATCACGCCCGGCAATAGCACCACCGTGAGCGTTACGTTCACGCCCGCGGCTACGGGCAGCCGAACGGCATCCCTCAATATCACCGACAACGTCAGCGGCAGCCCGCAGACGGTTGCGCTGTCCGGCACGGGTACGGCTCCGGGCATTACGGTGAGTCCGGCGAGCATCAACTTTGGCAACCAACCGGTGAGCAGTTCCAGTTCCCCAACCGCGGTTACCTTGACCAACAGCGGCACGGCCAACCTGGTAATTTCGAACCTGGGGGTCACCGGCACGAATAGCGGGGACTTCGCCTATACGTCGGGGACGCTGCCAATTACGGTGACTCCCGGCAACAGCACCACGGTGAACGTAACCTTCACGCCGACGGCGACCGGCGGCCGCGTGGCCTCCCTGAGCATCAGCGACAACGTCAGCGGCAGTCCACAGGCGGTCTCCCTGTCCGGCATAGGAACCGCTCCGGTGATCAGCCTGAGTCCGGCCAGCGTGAATTTCGGCAATCAACTGGTGACCACCACCAGTCCTGCGACCGCAATTACCCTGACCAACACCGGAACGGGGAGCTTGATCGTATCGAGCCTGGCGATTACTGGCGCAAATGCCGGGGACTTCGCCTTCACGTCCGGGACCTTGCCGATTACGATTGCCGCCAAGGCCAGTACGACCGTCAACGTGACCTTTACGCCATCCGCGACCGGCAGCCGAACGGCCTCCCTGAGCATTACCGCCAATACCGGCAGCAGTGCGTACACGGTGCCGTTATCGGGCACGGGCACGGCGCCAGCGGTCAGCCTGAGTTCGACGAGCCTCAATTTTGGCACGCAGGGAGTCGGCACGAGCACTCCGCTGGGAGTCACGGTGACCAACTCCGGCACCGGCAACCTGATCATCTCCGCAATTTCCATCTCCGGCGCAAATGCCTCCGCCTTCACCTTCAGCGCCGCGGCCACTCCCATTACGGTGACTCCAGGCGGGAACACCATCATTACCGTGACATTTGCGCCCACGACTGCGGGTAGTCTGGCCGCAACGCTGAGCATCACCGACAATGCCAGTGACAGTCCGGAGACGGTGTCTTTGTCAGGTTCGGCCACGGCGCCCGTGTCCAATATCAGTCCAAGTAGCGTCGCCTTTGGGAATCAGCTGGTGAATGTGATCAGCTCCGCAACCAGTATTGTGGTTGGCAACTCGGGCACCGCCAATCTGGTGATTTCCAACCTGACCATTACCGGTACGAATGCGACGGACTTCAGCTTTGCGGCGGGAGCGCTGCCCATCACGGTTAGTCCCGGCAATCGCACGTACATCAGCGTTTTCTTCACGCCGTTGGCCGCGGGCAACCGCGTGGCCACGCTCGTCATTAGCGACAATAGTGCCGCGAGTCCGGAGACGGTGCCACTTTCGGGAACCGGAACCGCGGCGGTGGTCGGGGTCAGTCCCACGAGCATCAACTTTGGCAACCAGAACGATGCTACGACGAGTGCGCCGACCGCGGTCACGGTAAGCAATACAGGCACGGGTAGTCTCGTGATCTCAAGTTTGACGATTGCGGGATCAAATCCGGCGGACTTTGCCTATTCGGCGGGAACGCTGCCCATCACGGTGGCGGCCGGCAGTACCGCCATCATTAACGTTACGTTCAAACCTACCGCGCCCGGCGCCCGGTCTGCCGGATTGAACATCATCGACAATGCTGTTACCAGCCCGCAAACCGTGGCCTTGTCCGGCACTGGCGTAGGGCCCGCGGTTAGTCCCAGCCCCAGCAGCGTGAACTTCGGGGCGGTTCCCGCGAATGGGAGCAGCATGCCAACCACGGTTACCATAACCAACACCGGCAATGCCAATTTGGTGATTTCATCGGTGGCCATCACGGGTGCGAATAGCGGGGACTTTGTCTTCACCGCATCCGCAACTCCGATCACCGTTACGCCGGGCGGTACTACGGCCATCCAGGTGACCTTCCAGCCCAAGGCGGGAGGGAGCCGATCCGCGACGTTAAGCATTACCGACAACGCCAGCGGAAGTCCGCAGTCCATCCCCCTCTCCGGCACGGCCACCGGAACGGGCCTGCTCGGAATGCCGCCGGTTACGGTCGGGGGGAATCTGGAGGTTCTGGCGACGGCGACCTTGACGATTGCTCCGCCCAGCAGCGTGACCGTGACCGTCACCAGCGGCAATCCTGGCTTGGTGTTACTGTCGACGGATCCGACGGGCACGACGGCGGGCTCGACCAGCGTCACCGTTACGATCGCAGCCGGTGCTACCGCTGCCTTCCCCGGGTTCTATGTGCAAGGTCTGGGATCTTCGGGAACAGTTACCCTGACGTTATCTGCGCCGGGGTACACCACCGCTACCGGTACCGTTACGTTGAGTCCTGCCGGCTTTGTGCTGATCAGCCCGGCAGGCACCGGCGCGGACTTTTCTACGACTTTGGGGTCGGCCGATACTCCCTTGACGGTTGCTGCTGCCACCCTGAATTCGTCCCTAAACGTAATGTCAGGTTCGGCGCAGATCCGCGGCGGGCTGTCGGTCACCGTGCAGGTGACCAGCGCAACGCCCGCGACCGGAACCATCCTGGGCAGCGCCGTCTTCCAGGGCGGCAGCAGTACCGCCAGCGGGGTCACGTTCCATCCTCTGAAGACGGGCACCAGCGTGCTCTCTACCACCCCCCCGACCGGTTTTAGCGCGCCCAACACTGAGGCTCAGTTGACTGCGACCGTCGCCGCTCCGCAGATTTCGCTGTACCCCACCACGGTTGGCTCCGACCTGGAAGTCCAAGGCTCGGGCCAGTTGACGGTTGCGGCCCCGGCGACTGGCGTTCAGGTGACGATCACCAGCCAGACGCCCAGCACCGTGCTGTTGTCCACCAGTCCGACAGCGAGCGGATCCACCAGTATCATCCTGACGGTTGGACCCAATGCGACGGCCTTGCCGCTATTCTATGTGCAGGGCTTGGCGGTAGGTACGGGACAGTTGTCGGCCAGCGCTCCCGGCTATAGCTTCAGCACGGGTAATTTCAACGGCAGTGTGGCCATCACGCCTTCCGGGGTGGTCATTGCCGGCCCCGGTGGCATTGTCGGGCAGAATTTCTCGACCACAACCATATCGAATCCCACCCTGCTAACGCTGACGCTGATGCGGCTTGATCCGAGCGACAATCAGGCGCAGGTGGGACAGCTCAGGGGAGGAGCCTCGGTATCGGTGGGTGTCCAGAGCGGTTCTCCCGCCATCGGCACCATCAGCAGCAGCCCGGCCGTGATCACCGGCGGAGAATCCAGCGTTACCACGATCCTCTTCAATCCGCTGACGGCGGGCAATAGCGTGCTCAGCGTGATTCAGCCGGCAAGCTTCAGCACGCCCACCAGCGGGGCACAACTCACCGCCGCGGTGAGCCAACCACAGATCTCCCTGATTCTGCCGACTACCAGTATCGGCGCAAACCTGCAGTTGCAGGCATCGGGTTCGCTGAACGCGTCCGCGCCTTCGTTGTTGAACATAACCGTTACCAGCAGCGATCCCACCAAAGTGCTGCTGTCGAACTCCGCCACGACGGCAGGTCCAAGTAACGGCATAATCACGGTGACGGTTGCCAGCGGTAACGGACTAAGCGGAGTTGGGTTCCCGGCGTTCTTCGTGCAGGCTCTGCAGTCCTCCGGCAGCGTAACCCTCACGGCCTCGGCTCCGGGCTGGGCCACCGGCACCATCGTGGTGAATCTTGCCCCGTCCGGCTTTGTGCTGATCAGCCCGAACGGAACGGGGCAGAATTTTGGCACCATTTGCGCGCCCAGTTCGTGTGGCAGTACCACCCTGACCGTTCAGGCGATGCAGCTCAACGCCAGCACGCTCGCTCCGCAGACCCCGGAGGAGGTTGCCGGCGGACTGATCGTGAATGTATCGGTTGGCGACAATACGCCTTCGGTCGGAACTATTTCGGGCAGTCCAGTGGCAATCGGCGGAGGCGCCACAAGCGGGACTGTGATTTTCCAACCCCTCAACACGGGAACCACGTTGCTTTCGGTTACTGCTCCGAGTGGCTTCAGTACGCCGTCCACCGGAGCTTCGCTGAACGCAGGCGTGAATTGAGCGCGGGCGACAAAACAGCGTTTGGGGGGAACGGCTGATGGTTCTAGGGAATTACGGACGTGATCTTGGCGCCGGGTAAGGCTTGGAAGCGTGATCACGCGGGCTGAAGTGCGACCGCTCTTCACAGCCCGGCACTGTAGCGCTGGGTAGCCGGCAAGATCACGGTGAGTCCCGCCAGGGATGGCAGACGCGGCGGAACGACGTAAGTTCCGGCGCGAAGCGAGCTGAATCGTACGAGCGAACGGTTGGTCGAGAATTGTTTGTGGGAATGTCCACATCTCGGGGGAAACTGACCTTTGCCGGTGAATCGATCGCTGGAGGTGACGAGAGAGCGGGAATCCCTCGGCCGTCCCTGGCGGGTGTTGGCGATCTTAAATCCTGCAGCTTATGTCGCGCTCCCGTCTGCCTCTGAACCAGGGCATAACCTTATAATCTGTGCAAGAATGGCGAAACGAGGCGAGGAGCATCGCGCCCGGGAGGATCAGGATGTTGTCAGCCAAACGGTTGGGCTCAGTCCTCGGGATTGGCGTGTGGTGTCTTATCGTCCAGCCGCTGGCGGCGCAGGTGCTCAGTGACGCGGTACTGAACAGCACCGTATGGATCTCCTACGAAGTCGCGGCTACGGCCGCGGATGCCGGCAAACTCCAGGTCCATCCTCCCGAGGCGCCTCCTGCCAGGCCCGAACCGGCGGGAATCTACGGCGGCACGGGGTTCCTCTTCTTTCAAGGCGTGGGATTCGGCAAGGGCCGGATTTTTCTGGTGACCAACAAGCACGTTCTTCCCCCGGAAGGGAAACCACAGGACATCAAAGTCCGGGTTGTCGTCAGGGACCAGAACGGCGCCGCCCGCGTGGATGCGGTCAGCGTGCCCGTAGTCGGCCGCGATGGGAAATACCTGAAGTCGGTCCGTGTCCACCCCGATCCGGACACAGATGTGGCGGCGGTCAACATCGCCCTGGAAGCTTTTGGCGCCAAGTTTCAGTTGTTGATTGATGCCTTGATGACCGGCAAGTACCTGAATACCTCGATGCTGATGACCTCGGATAGACTTCGTTTTTCGAGCATCGGAATGGGATCGCCCGTTTACATCATCGGATTTCCGGACGCCATCTTCGACCCGAGGAATGTTTCACCCGTTCTGCGGTCCGGTATCATCGCCACCGATCCTCGGGAAGGATTCAGTTTCAATGAAGGTTTGCGGCGTACGATCGCCTTTCCGGAGCATGTGAATGGATTCCTCATCGATGCCAATATCTATCCCGGTTCGAGCGGCAGCCTGGTGGTGCTGGGCCAAGATGCCCAGCACAATGGGCAGGATTCCAAGCCCGCGAATTGGCAGCCGACCATTCTCGGCATTGTAGCCGGCTCGATTCCCATGCTGGACGCGGCACTGCATTCCTACGCCCGCATTGGGTTGGGAATTGTCTATTCCGCGGATTCGATCCGGGACGTGATCCGCTTGTTTGATCGGCCGTAGATCATTTTGGGTTTTTTAGCGGATTTCCCAAGTCTCTCCGCCGTCTGCCGTGACCCAGGTTTTTCCGGATGTAGTAGTTACTGTACCGTGATTTGCGTCGGCAAACGCCACCTGTTCGATGTCATCCGCTAATGTGAGGCCGTTGTACGAGGGAATCACTTGCGTCCAGCTGTGTCCGGCATCGCTGGAGTGAAACAGCGCGCCGGCGGCGCCTCCAGTCCAAATATCGATTCCCACGGAGCTCACCGAACGTAGGCCCGCGTTTTCCCGAACCGCTACCGATTGCCAGCGCCTGCCGTTATCGAACGACTGGTACAGCACTCCCGACTGGGAAACCATCCACTTCGTCGGGTTCAGCTTGCCCGGCGGCGAATATCTGGGGGCAACCGAGTTTATTGCAACCGACGGTGAGATCTTTTCCTGCGATGTCAATGCGGACCAGGGTTGACGGGCCGCGCCGACCGGCGACGACAGCGAGGCAGATTCGCGGTCGCCGGGCACCGGGGAGTTGCCCATCGACGCGGACGCCGGCTTATGCATAGCCGCAATTGCGGAGTGCGAACTGTGGGGCACAGTTGCGATTGCGGGCTCAGCGGCCGGCGTCAGCGAGGTGGCCGGGCGTTGTTGGGGAACGCCAACGGATCCGGTAGTAGCTACTTGAACAGGGGTGGTGAGGAATACCGTCTTTATTTCCATCCGGCCGATCCAGGCGATACCTGCAAGGACGGCAGTGGCGGCGAAGGCGTTGGCCCAGCCCAGCGATGGCCAGCGCGGCCAGGACCAGCGGGCCGCCACCGGCGTCGCCGTGGCGGGCATGGCCTCCGGCCGGGAGATGGCCACTACCCCGCGGCATGCCGGGCAGTTGCATAGATGCTTGAGAACCCGGGTTCGCAGATTGCCCCCGAGTGTACCCTCGACAAATGCCGTCAGCAAATTCTCGTCAGGATGCGGACCCATGGGCAAGGATTCCTTCAATCTGTACCGGGCGATCTCAAGTATTTGCGCCATCATTTTCCTCTACGATTTACCGCCAGGGGCGGAACCGGATGCTCTCTGTTTAGAGAACGGTCCGGGACGGCTTTCTTGCATACTTTTTCGCAGCCGGGCGCTGACATTTACCTGCAGATCACGCACGTCAGCCTGGAGCGCTTCGTCGGCCTGGGCGCGGCTCATCCCCCGCCGGAGCAGGGCATCGCGAATCTTCTTTCTCAGTCCCGCGGCGATTTTGTCCACGCGGCGGCTGACCGTGGATTCGTGAAGTTTCAAGGTGCGGGCGATATCGGCGAGCGTCTGGCCATCCAGAAAATAGCTGACAAGAACGAAACCGTCCTCCGGAGGCAGGGAAGCAAGGGCCTCATCGGTTGCCTGCTCCAGCCGGGGATCGACGGAGACTACGGCCTCGGCCTCCGGTGCGGCCAGTCGCGGATCGTCCTCATTTTCCTCGTCCAGGGGCACCAGACGGCGTTCCTGGCGATACCGGTTGATATGGGCCTGCGCCAGTACGGTGCTCAACCAGCCGGCCAGAGAGCCAACGCCCGTATAGGAATTCAGCTTGGACAGGCGCCGGCCGGTTCGAGAATCGGAGCTGTACAGATCGGCATAAAGCGAGTCGGCCAGTTCCCGGCCGAGCGCTTCATCCTTGGTAATCGCCGCCGCCGTCTGGTACAGGCATTCGCGATGCCGGGTCAGAAAAATCTCCCAGGCCTGATTATGGCCGGCGGCGCAGGCGCGAGCCAGGACCAGTTCCTCCACATGCAGCTTGGAAAGCAGCTCCCGGACCGCGGGCTGATCCTCTTCCGAAGGCAGGTACTTTTCGGCGATGCCGTTCAGAATATGGAAGAATTCGGCGGCCGGCAGGTCGAAACGGGCGGCGCCGCTGCTTTGATAGAGGGCCGAGACGAGACTCTCCAGACCCGCCAGTCTGGGGAGGTGCGGTTCGCCGGGGGCCCCCTCGATTTTGTTGTCCGCGGCGGGTTGGGAACCGCAAATCATGCTAAAGTACCACTGACAACAATTTTTTTTGCAAGTTCCGCGACCCTGACCGTTCTATCAATAGAGAGGGTCTGATAGACAGGTTCTCAGGATTCAGGAATGGAAGCGGGCGGGAAAGATCGATTTGATGACAGCCGTGGTGGCGAGGATCCTCCTGTACTGGACATCCAACGAAGCGCCCGCTTCCCCTTTTTTCTTCTTTCGATTCCCGCCAATATCCGGCCAATCTGATTTTTTGGTATAACTGTCCCCTCGTTCGCAGACTCGGCGAATCACTGCCGGGAAGGCTCGCCCTGGAAACATACGCCCCGGTCCGTCTCCCTTACCCCGCCTTCCAACGCTGAGCGGGGGAGAGCAGGTCAACTACCTTTCCATTGCCATTCCCGCTTCCATTGTTACCTGAACCCACGGACATGGCCTGCGAGCGAGGCACGATTCCAGACACTCGGCCAATCAAGCCGGTTCGTGTCGAAACCCCGGCTTTGGTCATAACGAGACGCAAAAACGACTTTACGGTGTTGGGGCTGATGCCCATGTGTTGTGCGATCTCTTTGCTGGTCAAACCTCGTACCAGGAGTCCCACGGTTTCTTGTTCCCGTTCGGTCAGGTGTAGCCCGTTGCAGAGTTGCTGCATGGTGACATCGGGGGAACCGGTCCGTTCCATGAGGATGACCACCATTTTGGAGGCTTGCAATCCCTGCATATTGAGCACGTATCGGGTACATTGATAACGCCTCCGGCCAGAGACGAGATCGGTGATGGCAAAATCACTCTCCCCGCCGGAGCGTTGCTTAAGAATTCCCGCCATCTTATTCGTCAAGAGCGTGCCTACACGCTTTACGCCGGTTGGCGGATTTGGATACGCGAGAATTTGAATAGCCTCGGAATTATTGACGATCTGATCCGGCGCCGGTCCAACCAAAATCAATCCGGGTGCTGAGAGCACCGGATATCGTCCATTCGCTGGCGGAATCTTGTCTGGCATAAGCTTCTCCCTGGCAGTGCTGTCGCTGGGCGCAGTTTTCATCCACAGCGTCTTCCCCGACAGCACATGCAAACTAAGCAGCCTTAGTCCCCCGATCGGCAGAGCCGAGATCACTGGGCGACTCAACTTTTTGTTCAACGTGATACAGGAAAGGGCTGCGTTTGACCGGCCGATCGAGTCTGGCCGGAAACATAGCCCGCTTCTCACCCCAATGGTTCGGCCCTTATCTCCGCTTGGCTGGAATTTTACGTTCTAAGAGAATGCTCCAAATCCGCGTCATCGCATTACTGGACGAGGTGTCTTCTTGCGTTCAGCTCCCCTAAAACGGCCCCAAAACCTCCAAGCACTACTTCCCTCCCACTGCTGTCTTAACATCACCAGCGTGATATTTCGGATGCCGGGGGGTGGGAATTGGTTGTCACCCGAATTTGCCGGAAAGCGGCAGCCAAAAAGCTTGGTTTCGGGGGAGGTTTCGACGCCGGCGCCAGGTCTATTTTTGCGCCATCCGGATGCGTCATCAATGACCCACGAATCGTTGGAACGCAGCCGTTCGGTGGCCTGGCTGAGTTCCGGGCACAAGCGTGCGATTTGTTCGCGTATATTACCATGATGTCATCCGAGGCGGAAACCAATGTCCAAAGAATTCGCAATGCCATTCCAGACCATGAGCCGCGATGATCTGCTGCACGCTTTAGAGATGTTCGCCAAGAATTGGCTGGCCCACGATGGCTGCTGGTTCCTGGCGGCCGAAGAGCGGTTTGGCATGGAGACCGCAATTGCATTGGACGCGCGTTCCTGGGAGCAGTTTGCGGCCGTTGAGGCGCGCCGGATTATGAGCACTTTTTCGATTCCCGCCAACGGCGGCCTGCAGGCATTGGAAAAGGCCTTGAACCTGCGCCTATATAGCGTGATCAATTCCCATCACACGGAGTGGCTGGATGACGGCCATCGCTTGCAGTTCTTCATGGAAACCTGCCGCGTGCAGGAAACCCGGCGCCGTAAAGGTCTTCCGGGATTTCCCTGCAAACAGGTCGGCTTGGTGGAATTCACCACCTTCGCCAAAACGATTGATTGCCGAATTCAGACGACGTGCCTGCGCTGCCCGCCGGATGCGCCTCCGGGAGATTATTGCGGTTGGGAGTTTACTCTGGGCAACGGCATGCCGGAAGAGAGCAGTACGCGCTGAAGATCAAGTGGCAATGAATGAAGGCGTCGCGCCTGGAATTCAAGCCACCGCTTTGCCGGTGGAGCCATTCTCTTCTCCCGCAACATCGCCGGGTAGAAATACGGCAACCACTGTGCCTGTCGGACCGGGGCCAACCCGGCTGTGAATCCGGATCGATCCGTCGTAACGTTCCACGATCTCCCGCACCACCCATAGCCCCAGCCCCGTGCCCTTCACCGGCTTGGTGGTGAAAAAAGGCTCGAAGATCCGGTTCCGATGTGTCGCGGGAATGCCATGGCCCGAATCGGCGAAGAAGACCCGGATTCCGGATCGCAGCCCGGCCCGCGGGTTGTGACTGGAGCGTACCCGCAAACGGATGGTTCCACCCGGTTCCGTAGCCTCGATCGCGTTCAACAGCAGGTTCGAGAACAACTGCCGTAGATCTCCGCGACAGGCGCGAACGGTGCCCGTTGAGTTGAGGCGATGGTCCAGAATCACCTGCATTCCGTCCAGCCTGCCGCAGTACGTCTCCAGAACATTGGCAAGCAGCTCGGCCACGTTCAACGGGACCGGAGGCGACGTTTCCCGGTACAGCCCCAAAGTTTGATTGGCAATGTGTACCACCCGTGCCAGTTCCCGTTGTGCGACCGTCACATACCCGGAACTTTCCGGATCATTGGCCGTGCGACCTTGCAAGAGAAAGAGCAGATTGGTGACCGACGACAGGGGATTATTGATCTCGTGCGCCATGGAAGACGCCAGTTGGCTCACCGCCACCAGTTTTTCGGTTCGATGCAAGGCTTCCTCGGTTTCTTTCTGCCGCCGATGTGCGGATTGCAGCGCCGCGATGAGCAAAACCATCACTGTCGAAGCGGCGCTGAACAGCAGGAAGCGAATCAGGTCGTCCCGGTCATGCAGCAGGAAAGAGCCTCGGGGAAGCAGAAGATCGGCCTCGACGATACTAAGCGCGATGGCAAACAGTCCCGCGCCACGTCCGCCTAGCCAGGCACTGAGGATTGCCGCCACCATGAAGAAGCTGAAGAACGGATCGTGCCTGACGTCCGGAGCCAAAGGGGTGAGGGCCATGGCCACCATGGTGATAATGACAGCAACGCCGTAACCGGCAAGCGCCGGCCGATTGTTTCGGCCCTCGATGAACCGGGAGAACCAGGAAGGATGTCTCACTGCCGGCATTGCATGTACCCGCGAGCGCGCTCGGTTCGCGCGCAACAAAACAAGGCCAAATCAAGATTAGCACGGAACGCGGCACAGTTCCGGCCGGGCAAGCCCGGCCGATTCCTCCGCTGGCCCAATAGGTGTATATTACATCTATTAACCCATTCGGCTACACGGGGTTCACGGAACTGGGGACGAGGATGTCCGAAGGAAATGCACGATCCCGGCCGATGGAGCTGTATAAAAATGCCTCAATCCGCGCAAAAGCGAAAACGCCATGACGGGTGCGGTCGCCATGACTATCCCTGCACCTGCGCCATGGGTCATTTGTATCGGTTCGTTGAACCGGTTCTGCTTTTGCGGTTGAAGGAAAAGGGGAGGTCTTACGGATACGATCTGTTCACAGACGTGGCTAGGCATGCGTTTACTGACGGAGAAATCGAAAAAGCCGTTCTATACCGTACACTCAGGCGTTTGGAGATGAATGGCTTTGTGATTTCGGGCTGGGATGCCGGCCAGTCCGGCCCGGCGCGGAGAGTATATACACTAACCGAAGATGGCGAGGAACATTTGCGCGAATGGGCCCGGGTTCTGGCAAGAGTTGCCAGTTCAATGAAACGATTCGTGCGTTGTGTTCCCATGATCGATTCGCCGCGCCAGCAGCCGGGAAAACCTGGCAAGAGCATCCGCACTGCAGGGAAGTCCTGACGGAAGCATATGCCGGCGGGCTGGTTGTTGAATTACCGGCCGTGAAGCAGGTTGCCGGAGAAACTAATTTGTTGAATTGGAGGGGGTTTCCCAATGCGTGAATTCCTGATCTTTGCCGGGGCGGTGATTGCCTGGGTGGCCTTGACCCGATTCATTCTGCCTCGCTGTGGCGTCGCCACCTGAGCCTCCGGCCCGGCTCGAGGTTCGAGCCCAAAGCAGCCGGATGACACCAACGGTGACGGACCCGGTGGTTGCGGTTAAGAGGAGTTTCCCATGGCCAAGAAAGTTCTCATCGTTGGCGGAGTGGCGGGTGGCGCATCCTGTGCCGCGCGTCTGCGCCGGCTCTCGGAAGAGGCGGATATCGTCGTCTTCGATCGTGGTCCGTATGTTTCCTTTGCCAACTGTGGCCTTCCGTACTACGTCGGCAACGTGATACTGGACGAAAAGAAACTGCTGGTCGCCTCGGCGGATCTCTTCCAGACGCGCTTCAACATCGAGGTTCGCACGGAACACGAGGTCATGGCCATTGATCGCGAGCGGCGGGAAATCGAAGTCAAACGTTTGTCGACGGGAGAAACCTATCGGGAAAGGTACGATGCCCTGGTGCTTTCGCCCGGCGCATCCCCGATCCGGCCGCCCCTGCCGGGCATCGATCTGCCGGGCATCTTTGTGCTCCGCACCATCCCCGACAGCCGCCGCATCAAGGACTGGATCGGCGAACGGGAGGCCAAACGCGCGGTGGTGGTCGGCGGGGGACTCATCGGCATGGAGATGGCGGAGAATCTCGTCCATCTCGACCTTTCCGTAACGGTAATTGAAATGCTTGATCAGGTGCTGCCTCCGCTGGATCCGGAAATGGCGGAACTCGTACACCAGCATCTCCAGGCCAAAGGCGTTTCGGTGCGTCTGCGCGATGCGGTGGCCAGCTTCGAGCCGTCGCCAGAAGGCGCCCTTGCCGTCAGAACGAAATCGGGAGAAGCCTTCCCCGCCGATCTCGTCGTGCTATCAATCGGAGTACGTCCGGAGACGAAGCTGGCGCGGGATGCGGGACTGGCGCTCGGGGAGCGCGGCGGCATTCGGGTGGATGAAGCCATGCACACCAGCGACCCATATATATGGGCCGTGGGGGACGCCGTGGAAAGCCGCGATATCGTTACCGGCGAAGGGAACGTCGCTCCCCTGGCCGGACCGGCCAACCGCCAGGGACGGGTCGCCGCCGACTCCATTTGCGGCCGGGATGCCCGATTCCGGGGAGTTCAATCCACGGCAGTTTGCGGCGTATTGGGCCTGACGGTGGCTGCCACCGGCGCCAATGAAAAGACTCTCCGGCGTGCCGCCATCCAATACGAAGTCATTTATCTTCATCCGGGTCATCATGCCGGCTATTATCCCGGCGCCAAGCCGCTGCACCTGAAGCTGCTGTTTTCTCCCGGCGAAGGCCGCATTCTGGGGGCTCAGGCCGTTGGACTGGAGGGAGTCGAGAAGCGCATCGATGTTATTGCCATGGCGCTGCAAAAGCAGGCGACGGTATTTGATCTGGAGGAAGCGGAGCTGTGCTATGCGCCGCAGTATGGCGCGGCCAAAGACCCGGTGAACGTGGCAGGCATGATTGCGGCCAACGCGTTACGCGGAGATGCCCCGCTGGCCCGCTGGGAGGACCTGGCGACCAGTGGCGCGATGTTGCTCGACGTACGTGAACCCGCGGAATTCGCCGCCGGACATATCGAGGGAGCCGTCAACCTGCCACTACCGCAGTTGCGCCGCCGCCTGCCGGAGTTGCCGCGGGAGCGCGAGATCATGGTGTACTGCGGCGTCGGACAGCGCTCGTACTATGCCTTGCGAATTCTGGCGCAGCACGGATTCAAAGTCCGGACCCTCCCGGGCGGATTGAGCACGTATGTACAGTTTCACCCGCGTCTCACTTCGGCCGGGAAAGCCGGAAGCTGATGAAAGATTCGTCCGCGCCGTAACTTCAGACCGGCCATGGCCGGGGTCATCGGCACCGTGACCGTCTAAGGGCCGCAACCGGGCGTCCGGTTGCGATTGCCCGCCGTATCCGGTTCACCGATAGCTTGCTTGCGGGCCGGCCTCCACACGGCCGTCCCGCAAGCTGTATTTTCAGGGCTCCAGCACAAAGTGATCACGCCGGTTCGACTGCCAGCACTGATCGTCGTCTATCGTGCAGAAGGGCTTCTCTTTGCCGTAGCTGATGGTCTGTATCTGGTCGGCGCTTACCCCTTCCTGCTGCAACGACTTCTTCAGATCATTGGCCCGCATGTCGCCCAGCGCGAGGTTGTATTCCTCCGAGCCGCGGTCGTCGCAGTGCCCTTCGACCACGACCTTGATATCCGGATGTTGCTCGAGGAACTTGGCGTCGTGATCCGTTACCGGCACTTCGTTCGGGCGAATATTGGCTTTGTCAAAATCGAAGAACACATCTTTGACGTTCTTGGCAAACAATGCCGTCTCATTGGGCTGCGGCGGTGCTACCAGGGCTGCCGGCGCCGGATTCACGGTTACCCGCGCGCTTGCATCCTGCATCCCGCCCGGTCCCTTGGCGACCAGCGTATAAGTCGTGGACGTGTTCGGAGTGATACTGCGGGAACCAGACGCCGGCACCGTGCCCAGTCCTTCGATGATGATGTCATTGGCGTTCGTGGTCTGCCAGGTAAGGGTTGTCGACTGACCCGCCTGAAGGACGTTCGGACTGGCGGCCAGAGTTGCCGTAGGGGCCGCCGGCGGCGGCGGTGGTGGGGGCGTTGCTTTGGTCATGGTCTTGTGGCACCCAGCCAGTAGGAACACGCCAAACAGAGCTGCAGTCAGGGGAAACATCTTGAACTTTTCGCGTGCCATATTGTCCTCCATAAATGAGCAAAATGAGCGGATAGCCGACCGGGTTGGGCCGATACGCGCGTAGTCCTCCTGTCGTCTCCGCGACACAGGAACCGTTCTGCAGGATGGAAGAAATCAACTCACGGGCGGCGGGCGGACGTGATGTGGGGAGAGCCCGGAAAAATCGCATATCTCCGCCGGGACCCAGACGGGCAAGATCCTTCGTGCCGGAGGGGTATATGCGGCAACCGTCGCCGGCAGTGCGCAATCCGGCGCATCGCACAGGTAGCATAGGCTGACGTTAGCCGGGGAGGATCTCGTAATGACGTGCTGGGACCGGGTCGAATCCAGACGTGGTGCACGCGCGGCGGTCGTCAGCAAGACCCCTATCAGGAGCGCAAGGCTGACTGCCGGGTTCGGCCGGAACAACGACATCACGGCACCTTGTTTTCTGTGATGCGGCCATATTCGCAACTGTTGCCGTCATTTCCTCCCACCACATCTCCCTTCTCTGAAGATACCCGCATGAGGAGAAGCGAGCTGTCCCGAAGCACGGAGTGATCCGATCGCCGGTCCGCGGAGGAATCCTCTTGTCGGTGCAGACGGAGAGCAATGCACGCAATACTCATAACGTCCAGCGGGGCGAGCTGCGCCGTGCGACGGTGGCGGCATCGAACCCAAATCCCGAAACATCAAATTATGTAGAAGAAAGTGGAGGAAACGAAAATGGCGGCACCAGGGCTGAAGTTGCTGGCAAGCTGGTTCCTGGCCGCGATTTTTGCTCTGCCCGCGTTCGGGAGCACGGCGGACACAGGTGCAAACTTGGCGGTGCCAGGGTCGCTCAATTACGTCGAAGGGCAGGTTTCGATAGGGGAAGAAGTCCTCGACTCCAAATCAATCGGCTCTGCGGAATTGCAGGCCGGTGAATCGCTGGCCACGAAGAGTGGCAAAGCTGAAATTCTACTGACGCCGGGCGTATTCCTGCGCGTCGGCGTCAACAGCTCCGTAAAAATGATCTCGCCCAGCATAAGTGATACCGAGATAGCGGTGGAAAAAGGGCACGCGATGATCGAAGTTGCGGAGATTCACAAGGAGAACGATATTTCCGTCCGGGAAAACGGCGCTACCGTTAGGTTGCTGAAGGCCGGGTTGTACGATTTCAACCGGAAACAAAATCAGGTGCGCGTATTTGAAGGCAAGGCCAAGGTGGAAGAGGGTGACAGAAGTATCACCGTAAAGAGCGGGCGTGCGTTAAGCCTTGCGAAAGGCGCTTCGCTGGAGACGGTCCGATTCAATAAGGAATCGTACGATGAGGGCGATTTGTATCGCTGGAGCAGTCTACGATCCGCTTATTTAGCGGAAGCCAACGTGGATGCGGCCGGATTGTACGCTGCCAACTTCTGGGGGCCGTGGGGAGGCGCTGGCTGGTACTGGGACCCATGGTTTGACGCCTATACCTTCATCCCCGGGGATGGGATCTTCTACAGCCCATTTGGCTGGGGGTTTTACTCACCATGGCTGGCTTTTGAGGCGCCGTTCTATCCTTATGGTTACGGGTATGGATATGGCTACGGTTACGGCGGCAGGCCAATTTACCATCACTTCAGCGCGAACTCCCGTAGTTGGGGATTGAGTTCGCCTTATCTTACAAGCTCCAATTATGCCCACGGCATCTATCATGGACCGGGCTCGGCGGGAGGCTTTCATTCCGGGCCTGGAATGGCCGGAGGAAGAAGTTTTGGAGCGTTTGGCGGCGGCGGTTTCCACGGCGGCGGTTTCCACGGCGACGGTTTCCATGGCGGCGGTTTCCACGGAGGCGGAGGAGGGCGCCGCTGAGTTCTTCGGGAAGTTGCGGCAGTTCCCCTGAGCATAGGAGCTTTTGCGTGCACTCGTCGATGCTTTATGGGACGCCCAAGGGTCCTCTGTAAGTCCCGATCCGGCACCGGGGGAGAATCGCAGGATGCTGGAAATCCATCGCGCTGCTCGGCGAGAAGAAGGAACACCACCTGTAAGCGATGTTGCCCCGGCTCCCTTGGGCTGGGACCGTTGATGTAGAACTTACTCCCAGCCGGATGGTTCCATCCGGTTCAGCCATATAAGTCAGGACCCGCCTTTTCGTCAGCGGATTATAGGCGGGGGCGCAATGTAATAACCACCCCAGCCATAGGAATAGTAAGGATAGTAATAGGGGTAGTATGGGTACCCATAATATGCGTACGGATAATATGGATAACCCAGGTAGCCGCTCCACGGATAGTAGCCAAAACCAAATCCCAAACCGCCCCAGTATCCGCCATAACCGTAGCCGCCCCGATATCCCCCGTAGTATCCGCGCCGGACGCCGTTGCCCACGAAACCGCCACGGAAACCGCCACTATGGGGAGCTCCTCCCACGAAGCCGCCGTGGAAGCCTCCGCCACGAAAACCGCCGCCTCCATGCCCGCCTCCACCTCTCTGGGCAAAGCAGGTGCCGACCGCGAAAACGAGTGAGAGTACTGCAATTTGCCACGCTCTCATAGGGACCTCCTTGATCCCTTGCCTATACTTATTTCGACGCAACTTCATCGCCTTTGGATGCTGGCGTCCATGAGGCAGACGATGGCCGGGATGAGAACTGCGGGAGCAGCAAGGGATGGATCACAGCCGTTGACCTGTGTCGTTGCCCATGGCCGGCCTCCCCGATCATGGACGTGGCATCCCTTGCAGGCTAATAACACCTAGCGTCGGGTGCCGGGTTCTCGCGTGTTCGCGCGACCAGCGGCCCGATTCCCGGCTTCTGCTACTGGTCGCGACGCTGCAGCGTGGGGCCGTCCTCCTTGTTTTTGGGCTGCGGAGCCCGGCGGAGGGTCGGCCGATCCGAGTCCTGAGAGCTTACGATTCTTCGGCCGTTCTCCAGGCCTGCCAGGCGCGCCTTCACATCGTCAAATTCGGAGGTGTTCAGAATGTACTCATCGCGCGGCGGGAGCAGCGTCGAGATCTCATTTTGGGCCTTTTGCACGCGGCTGGGAGTCGGAGGGTGCGTTTCAAATACCTTGGAGATGCTTCCCGGCTTCTTCTTTTCCCGAGCCTGAATTTTTTCGAAGAAGGCGACGAAAGCCTGCGGGTCGTATCCTGCCTTGTACAGATACTGCACCCCGAGAAAGTCCGCCTGTGCTTCGAAGCTGCGAGAGAATTTCAGGAACGAGACCGGCAAGGCCACGTTGGTAGCTTCCAGAACGGCGTACCCAACGCCACCGCCGACCAGGATAAGCGGTATCGAGACCAGGTTGGTCAGTTGCCCCCGGGTCTGTTCGCGGGCGGCGTGACAGGCGGCGACATGTCCGATCTCGTGGGCCATCACTCCGGCAAGTTCCGCCTCGTTATCGGCAGCCAAAATCAGGCCCGTGTTGACATAAAAAAAACCTCCCGGCAGAGCGAAGGCGTTGATTTCGTCCGAGTCGATCACCTTGATGGTAAAAGGCACCCGGGCATCGGAATTACGCACCAAATTCTGGCCGAGCCGATTCACATACTCCGTAATAACCGAATCCTGGATCAATTTTGACGAGGATTCAACTTGCTGAGCGAAATTCCTGCCTTCGGCCATCTGCGCCTCAAGCGAATACCAGTTGCCGAATCCGCGCCCGCAGCCGACATTGCGATTGCCGATGGCGTCGATATCGCGAATACTCCCGTCATGATAAGGCTTGACAGGTTTGGCCGGGGCCGGGGAGTCGGTGGTTGCGGCAGGGGGGCCGGCAAACGCGGTCATGGCAAAACATAGAACCCACACATTTGCCACTACCGCACGCCCGAACCCCGATTTGACCGCGAATGACGCCACCGGAATGCCCCCAGATTCGTGCGATGCATTCCCTTCACCCGCTGTTGCCGTTGGGCGGTCCCGGCGGTAACACGGTGACAAAGAAGACGGGCCGGCGTGGGGTCATTCGCGGTTTTTACTACCGGGCCCATGCCCGGAGTTAGAAGGCGATTATGCCTTTGAGAATCAGCCAGAGCGACGTGCCGGCGACAATCGCCCAGAGCATTACGCCTTGAAGCAGAGGGCGGAATCCGACTTGTTTCAGCGTGGAGCGGGACAGTCCCGTGCCGATCAGGTACAGCGTTGCGGTCAGGCCCAGCTTCCCCAGGTTGCTGAGTGACTGAAAATAGTGCGCCGGCAACGGGACGTAGCTATTGGCTACCGCGGCCAGACAAAAGAAGAGAATGAACCACGGCCAGTGAATGCGGGCCCCGCTGCGGCGGATGGCGGCCGTTCCCACAGACAAGGGCACAATCCATACGGCGCGCGCCAGTTTCACGGTGGTTCCAATCACCAGGGCGATGGCGCCATAGCGCGCGGCTGCTCCTACTACCGAACTGGTGTCGTGGATGGCCAGAGCCGCCCACAGGCCGAACTGCTGCTGCGAGAGGCGGAACAGCCACCCCAACATCGGGAAGGTCAGTAGGGCAACCGAATTCAGGACAAAGATGGTGCCCAGGGAAACCGCCATTTCCTGGTCCTCGGCCTCCATGATCGGCCCCATGGCGGCGATGGCGCTTCCTCCGCAAATGGCCGTGCCCACGGTGATAAGGAAAGAAGGGGTCCTCTTTACTTTCAACACTTTGCCCATAGAAAGGCCGAGGACAAGGGCAAAGGCAATGCTGAACGCGGTGTACAGGAAACCGGTCCTTCCCGCCCGCATGACCTCGCGCAGATTCATGCCAAAACCCAGAGCCACCACCGAGGCTTGTAGCAGGAATTTCGCCAACTGTTTGCTGTCGGAGGAATACGGATGGGCAACCGAAAGCCCGAACGCCAGTCCCAGAGCCAGAGCTATGGGCGGAGACACAAAGCCGCTGGCGGCAACGATTAGACCACAGAAGAAAAGGGTTTGAGCTTTCATGGGTCGATCATGCCGGTTTCCGGCAGGATCGTCCAAGCAGTAATTCTAATGAGCGATGAACTCCGCTTATGGGACTGCTTGCGTAGCGGAACTCCGTACCGAGCGCAGAAAGCGGAGGAAGGCTCCGGCCGGGCCGGCGGGCTCGGGACCACGCGGCAGCACCATCGAGAAATGCCGTTCAATTTTCATCCCGCGGACGCTGAGTTCGCTGAGCGTTCCCAGTTTCAACTCCTTCTGGATCGCCCGCCGCGCCACAAATCCGATTCCCAGGCCGGTCTCCACGGCGGATTTGATGGCCTCGGTGGAGTCCAGCACCATGACCACATTGGCCTGCTTCAAGCGCACGCCCGCCCGGCGCAGTGCCGCTTCCACGACGCGGCGGGTTCCGGAACCGTCCTCGCGCAGAATGAGTTTTTCCTTCGCCAATTGCCCGGGAGAAATCTCCTGGCCGGCCCATTCATGATGAGCGGGAGCGATGACGCCAATCTCGTCGGCCAGAAAACGCTCGATTTTAAGATCGCGGCGCAGGGACGGACCCTCAATAAGCCCCAGCGCGAGGCTCCCATCCAGCACGCCGGTTACGATCACCGCGGTGTTTGCCCCCAGCACGGAAAGCCGGATCCCCGGCTGAGCGTGCTGAAAATCGCCCAGCAGCCGCGGCAGGACGTATTGCGCGATGGTCGTCGAGGCGCCAATGCGTAGCTCGCCGAGCTCTTCGCCTTTGAGCTTTCCGATTTCCGCTTGCGCGGCTGTGACCAGTGAAGCCATCCGGCGGGCGTGGGTGAGAAGAATCCGGCCGGCATCGGTCAAGGCGATCCGATTGCCGCTGCGGCTGAACAGTTGCACGCCCAGCTCTTCTTCCAATGCCTTGATTTGGAGCGTAACCGCCGGCTGGGTGAGATAGAGGCCTTCGGCGGCCTGCCGGAAGTTCAACTTCTCCGCCACTGTGCGAAACACTTTAAACCGGAAGTTTTCCATTTCCGCATTGCAGGCGCAAAGCGCGATGCTTCGGGAGCCATCCCTCTGTCCAACAGCGGGTGAGGGGATGGCTCTCGAAATCCATGTGGGACGAGCCTTCCGCTAGCGCGCGAATCTCGTGGCCGAGTGATGATGTCTGTGATGCTTCTTGTGGTGTTTGTGCGTGCTGGCGAACGCCGGCGTGGTCATGGACATCGCGAGCGCAGCCGTGAACAAAAAGACGAGGACCTTCTTCATTTATATCCCTCAAATCGTCCCTGATGGACTTGATTCAGTTCTACCCCATCCCGCGCCCGAACGGAATCGGAAATTTGCCTGAGACTCCCGAGTATCACTATTCAGAAATTCAAGTTCAGGATAAAACAGATTCATGGGCTCAATTTCTCCGGAGAAAAAACACGCGCAACTGGTCGCCGCCGCCGTGTCCTGGTTGCGGCATAAGTACCGTTGCGGCATCGTTCTGTCCGAGCAATACTGCGCGACCGGGGAGGTCCCGGATGCGATTGGCTGGAAGGGGATGTGCCGTTCCGTCATCATCGAATGCAAAGTGTCGCGCGCCGATTTTCTGGCCGATGCGCAGAAGCCGTTTCGAGCCCATCCCGAGGAGGGTCTGGGCTGCGAGCGCTTCTACCTGGCTCCTCCAGGTCTGATCGACCCACGGGAACTGCCTTCGCACTGGGGGCTTCTGGAGTGCCGCCGGAACGAGGTTTCCGTGGTGGTCAAGGCCGGGCGGAAGAGCTTACGAGCGGAGATGGGGCTGATGAAGGAAATGAACCTGCTTTTGGCCAGCCTGCGCCGGGTGGAAGTTCGTATCGAGCCGCAAACGATTACCGAGTTCCTGAAGTGGAAGAACCGGATGGCGGAATACAACGGCGGTACGCTCCCGGCTGGGATACTCGCGCCTGACCGGGAGCGCAATCCTCACCTGGCTGCAGTTTTTACGCCGCTCGCTTCCCATAGCGATAGTCTTTGACGGACTTGTCGAAGCCGGGAGCGGCCTTTCGCAGGTCGTCCACGGTCATTGCCGGATGCAATTCTACGCGGGCATTGAAAGCCAGGAACCAGGGTTCCGCTATTGCCGGTATCTGCGACTCGTCTTTGACGTTGCAGAAGATAAACCCGGTGCGCAAACCCTGCTCTTCGGCAAAGTAGGCTGCTTCCGGCTTGATGTCATTGAGGATGGACTCAATGGTCCGAGGCAAGCTGCCGTCAACCACCCGCTCGTTGCCAATATCGGTGGGAATCGAAACTTTCAGCAAACAACGCATATCCCGGTCTCCTTTTAGGGCGCAGCATAGGATTCGCCGTACGCTTCGACTATGATTCGCCGATTGCGGCACATGTTGCTTAAAAGATTTGCGGAGCCAACGCGGTGTTCTATGATGATTTCCAACAAGGAGCTAAATGCAGAATCGTTCCGTGCTGTTGCTGGCCGCGTTCATGCTTACCGCGGCTTCGCTCACCGCCTCGGTGATCGGCGCCAACACTCCCGCCCTGCCTCTGACGGCCGAACGCATCGCGGCTCTGCCCCATGATCAGCGCGCAAAATGGAACGATTATCTCAGCCGCTCACTCCGGCAGAAGGAGGCGGATCGAGCTTTCCTGGCAGCCGAACTCAAGAAGGCAGGCCTGGCGGGGCCGCTGATTCCGCCGAAGGGACAATCGGCGCGCAGTGTTCCTCTGGACCGCCCCGCCCATTGGTACGGCGGAGCCGAAGCGCGGCGTATTGCCGATATCGTAGTTTCGTTTCAAACGCCGGCGGGTGGGTGGAGCAAGAATCTCAATTTGGCCGACCATGTACGCAAGCCGGGCGAAGACTTTGCTACCGACAACCGTTCGCGCTTCCTCGGCAAGGACGATTTTGACGCGCCCGAGGACCCCAGCTGGAGCTATGTCGGCACCCTCGACAACGATGCCACCCATACCGAGTTGAAGTTTCTCGCCAAAATAATCGCCGCCTTGAGCCCGAAAGAGTGCGTAACCTACCGGGCATCATTTCTAAAAGGATTGGACTACCTGTTTGCCGCCCAGTTTCCGAACGGCGGATGGCCGCAGGTGTGGCCGCTCGACGGCGGCTATCACGACGCGATTACATTCAATGATGACGCGGTCACGGGCGCGCTGGAAGTACTGGAAGGCGTCGCGGAGGGAAATATCCCGTTCGTTCCGGTGGGGATTCGTGCCCGGGCACGAGCCAGTGTGACCCTGGGAATCGAGTGCATTCTGGCTACGCAAATCCTCGAAAACGGACAGCGCACGGTTTGGGCGCAACAGCACGATCCTCTCACCTTGAAGCCGGTTGCCGGACGTAATTTCGAACCTCCGGCACAGTGCAGCAATGAAAGCGCGGGCGTAGTGTTGTTTCTGATGAGCCTGCCGCACCCGAGTCCGGCGGTTGCCGAAGCGGTGCGCGCGGCGGTTGCCTGGTTCAAGAAAACCGCCCTTTACGATGTTGCCTGGCAGCGCGGCCCCCAGGGCGCGCGCCTGGTTCCCGCCAAAGGCGAGGGGCCAATCTGGTCCCGGTATAACGAAATCGGCACGGACCGCCCGATCTTTGCCGACCGGGATAAAAGTATCCACGATCGCGTGGAGGAGTTGTCGCCCGAGCGCCAGCGAGGCTACGGTTGGTACAACGACGAGCCCCAAAAGGCATTGGACCGCTATACTCAGTGGAGCCGGGTGCATCCGGCAAGATAGACGTTGCATCTCAATCCCGCGAGGAAGCCATGGAATATACGAAAGCCACCCCCACCGATGCCGATCTGGTCCTGCGCCTGTATGAAATGCGGCGTGAACCCGTCATGCGCCAGGCCCGCAACTGGTTCATGCAGTTCAGCCCCAAGAACGCCGGCGACGTGCTTGCCGTCGCCAGCGCCTTCGGCACCCAGGAGAATGCCTATTTCCGTCAGGTCGTCAGCTACTGGGAAATGGCGGTCACGCTGGCGCTGCGGGGAGCGATCAGCCAGGATATTTTTGTGGACTGGAATGGCGAGTTTATCTTCATTTATTCCAAGTTCCACTCGATTCTGCCGGAAGTGCGCGAAAAGCTAGGGAACCCAGGATTTTTACAGCATTGCGAACACCTGATCGAGCGCATTCCGGGCGGCAAGGAGCGCGTGGAAGCCACTATTGCGCGCATGGCGAAAATGGCGGCGGCCAGAAAGTAATTCGGTGAAAGGTTTACAGTTTGCAGTTAGCAGCCAAACAAGAGTGCCGGGGGTTTGGCTGAAGACTATGAACTATAAACTGCGGTTACGCCAATAGCTCCTTCGACGTGGAACGTCAAACAAGAAACATGAAACGGTTGCAGGCACGCGCCTCGTGCTAGACTGTGCGCGTTATGACCAAGCGCGTGATTGCTGCTCTTTTGCTGCTCGGCGCCATGGCGTTTGCCGCCGAGCCGAAAGTGATTCCTCTGTGGCCCGGGGTCGCGCCGGGATCGGAAGGCTGGACGCAAACCGAGGCCCCGGTTCCATCCGAGCGCGGTAAAACGCCCAATCTCAGGAATGTGGTTCGTCCGACGCTGACGGTCTATTTGCCGGATTCCGCCGTGGCAACGGGGACCGCAGTCGTGGTCTGTCCCGGTGGCGGATTTACGAATCTGGTGATGGCCAAGGAAGGCGAGACGGTGGCGCGCTGGCTGAATTCGATGGGCGTGGCGGCGTTTGTCCTTAAATACCGGGTGGCACGTACCTGGGATGACGGTACAAGGGATTCAGCAGAATTGCGGAAGCGGATACAAGCCGTGATTCCGTTGGCCATTGCCGACGCCCAGCAAGCCGTGCGTCTGGTCCGCCGCCATGCCGCGGAGTGGGGTATCGCGCGCAATCGCATTGGGATCATGGGCTTTTCGGCCGGTGGCTACCTGACCACCGCAGTGGCGCTGCAGCATGATGCCGAGAGCCGCCCGGATTTCGCCGCGTCTATTTATGGTGGGGCGCCCCCGGATATCACCGTGCCGGCGGATGCGCCGCCTTTGTTCCTGGTTCTTGCCGATGACGACGAGAAACTCCGGCCCATCGACAACAGTGTGCGCGTATATTCCGCCTGGAATCAGGCGGGCATTTCCGCGGAGCTGCACATCTATGCGAGGGGCGGCCACGGTTTTGCGTTGCGCCGCAATGGCTTACCGGTGAACTCCTGGCCGGGTCGATTCCGCGACTGGCTGGGCGACTTGAACCGGCCAAGCGCAGCCGCGACTCAGCCGCCGGCTGCTCCTGCAACTCAATAGAATCGTTGCTGGCTCCCGGTAACAACAATAGGTTAACTAAGAAGAAGGTATAAGCCTGCGCTACGGGGCTACCAGGTTAATAGAACTTAGCAACCATTTCGCCGGGTTTCATTCTGTGAAATAATCGGCCGTAAATCCGCCAAATTTGCAGCGAGCCGCACACGACGAATGTAATCAAGAGCCAGCACAATCTGATTGTCAGTGAGGTATATTCACACTAATTTCGTTGACATTGAAGGGGCGCCATCCTACCCTAATCCGTCAATTCAGAAATCCAAGATGTATGTAGGTGTGAATTAGATACCGCTGTGAAAGCAGTGAGTGCGGTATCCATTGGCAGGAGACGAAGGATGAGGCCATGTGTCCCAACGGTGGAACCGGCCCGATTCCGCTCGAGACCAGAAAGTTGTTGTTCAACCGTATATCGATGGCCTGGTTTCCCGGGTGCTCAGACCGGTGCGGCAAATTTGAGGAGTACAACACGAGGAAAAATGTTATGCGAATTACCATTCGACTTGTTTTCGTAGTGTCTCTGCTGTTGATTGCCGTTCCTGCGTTATTCGGCGCTAATCTCCAGGTGGGTACCTGCGATGGAAGACTGGCGAGCTACACCAGCATTCAGGCGGCGATCAACAAAGCTGCGGCCGGTGCGACAATTTACGTATGTCCCGGCACGTATGCCGAGCAGCTATTGATAACGCGCCCCGTGACCATCAAGGGAATAAGCGAAGGGACGGCCAGTGCGGCTGTGCTGGTGGCTCCGGCCAGCGGCTTTGTGGTCAATGCGAGCAGCCTGGCGACGGGAGCTCCGATTATCGCGCAAATTGCGGCGGTCAATCCGGGCAGTGGCAGCATGAGCGTCAACGTCAGTGGCATCATTGTTGACGGCACCAACAGCGGTCTTCCAAATGGCTGTAGCGACGGCTTCATCGGCATTTTGTACGAGAATGCCTCGGGCACGATTTCGCATGTGGTGACCCGCAGCCAGAAGACGGGAACCACGCCCTCCGGTTGCCAGCTCGGGGAGGGCATCTACGTTCAGAGCGGCGCGAGTGGCACCTCCGTGGTGACGGTAAGTTTCAGCACCGTGCATGACTACGAGAAGGCCGGCATTGTCGGCAATGACCCAGGCACAAATCTGACGGTTGAATTCAGTTCGGCTATTGGCCAGGGGCCGGGCGGGCTCGCCGCCCAGAATGGAATACAGATTGGCTTCGGCGCCACCGGAAAGATCTTTTCCGATTACGTGTCCGACAATATCTGGGGTTCGGCTACACAAAGCAGTTCCAGTTGGGCGGCCTCGGGCATACTTGTGTATGGTGCTCACGGAGTCACTGTAAGCGGCAACACGGTGATGAACAGCAATTATGGAATTGCGATCGTGAGCGATATCGGGGATGGCTATGATGCCGACGACGCCACGGTGAGCAGTAACCGGGTTATGGCTACACACATTTTTGATGCGATCGATCTGTGCAGCAGTCACGATATCCTGACGGCAAACTGGACAGACAGTGCCGACGAATCGGGCATCAACCTCGATTCGACCTGCTCATCGGGAAGCTATGTCTCGGGTACCGGTAATATACTAACCGCAAATCAGATGGAAGATGCCTGTGCCGGCGTCCTGCAGGGGAGTACGGGGAATACTTTTGTCAGCAATATCTTCAACGATACAGCCACTACGATACTGTCCGGTCTGACCTGTTACGGCACCACTACATTCCCTCCGCTAAGCACGGAGCAGGCTCAGGTTGAGGTTGGAGCGCTGGTGGACTCGCTGGCGGTAAGCCCCGCGACCGTAGCGAACCACTCCACCCCGGTACGATGGTAGTTGGTTGACGGTGGGAGCTTTTCCCCGGACCTGGCATTGCAAAGGGTTCGCCTACGGCGAGTCCTTTGCTTTTTCTGCAAACTTGACCGGACCCAGCCTCTCTCGTTTACCATGTTTTGGTTGAGGTGGGTAAATCATGAAGAGACGGATGGCACTGGCCGGTTTCATCCTCTGTCTGATTACCGCTGCATTTTCGCAGCAGAGAGCTGCGGATGCGAAACCGGTATTGGTGGAGCGGGTCGGCGACACGGCGTTCATTCAGTTGCAGGCTGAGAGCTTCAAGACGCTGACCCCGCGGCAACAAGCTCTGGCTTATTGGCTGACGCGGGCATCGATTGCTATCGATCCAATCGCCTACGACCAGTTCTCCGCCTATGGGTTGAGGCAAAAGCGGCTGCTCGAAGGCATCATGGCGTTTTCCGAGGGGGGCGAACCGCGGGCGCTGGCGCTGATTACGGAATTCGCCAAACGGTTTTGGGCCAATCGTGGGAATCACAACGAGATGACCGCCCGGAAATTCCTGCCCGGCTTCAGTTTTGAACAACTGCGACAAGCCGCTCTGACGGCGCAACACAATGGGGCGTTCCACAGTCCATATGGCGATCTGCCGCCGCTGGCGACTCCCGGGGACGTGATGCGGGAAGTGGAGTCGCTGCGAGCTTCGTTGTTCGACGCCGACTTTGAGCCTATGCTGACCGCCAAGAGCCCGGCTGGCGGAAAAGACACGATTCAGGCCAGCTCCAATACTTTCTACGAAGGGGTGAGCCTGAAAGACCTGGCCGGCTTTCAAGAGCATTACCCGCTGAATTCGCGGGTGGTGAAGGATTCCGGCGGCAAGCTGAAAGAGCTGGTGTATCGGGCGGGAACGCCGGATGGCTCCGTGCCACCGGGCCTTTACGCGGTTTACTTGCGGAAAGCGGTGGACGATCTGGAGAAAGCTCGCAACTATGCCGACCCACACCAGGCGCAGGTGATTGGCGATCTGGCTCGTTTTTATCAAACCGGCAGCTTCGACGACTGGCTGAAATTCGATACGGATTGGGTGCAGGACGATTCGGTGGTGGATTTTGCCAACGGTTTCATCGAAGTGTACCGTGACGCCCGCGGGGCCAAGGGCAGTTCGCAGAGTTTCGTCACGGTGACCGACCAGCCCATCACGCAAGCCACGGTCAAGCTGGCGCAGAATGCGGATTACTTCGAGCAGAAAGCACCGTGGGACGCCAAATATAAGCGGCAATCCTTTACTCCGCCGGTGGTGAAGGCGGTGGAGACGCTGATTGAAACCGGCGATTTCAGCGTGACGACCGTCGGCGATAACCTGCCCAACGAAAATGAAATTCACGAGAAATACGGAACCAAGAACTTCCTGTTTACCGGCAGCAGCCGGGCGCTGACGGCGGCAGCCGGCGACGCCCCCATCCGCGAATTTGCCTCCAGTCCCGCGGAAGTGGAACGCTTCCTCAAGTACGGTGACGAAGCGGAGGAGCTGATGACGGCCTTGCACGAGGTCATTGGCCACGGATCGGGCAAGCTGAGCGCGCGAATGGCGAATGGAGCGGAGCCGTATTTGAAGGAGTACTACTCGACCCTGGAGGAAGGCCGCGCTGATCTGATGGCGTTATGGAACGTCTGGGACCCCAAGTTGAAGGCCCTCGGACTGATTTCCAATCAGGAAGAGGTCGCCCGGCAAATGTACGACTCGGCCACGCTGGTGGCGCTGACGCAATTGCGCCGCATGCCCACTGGCGACACCATTGAAGAAGACCATCAGCGCGACCGCCAACTGATTGTGCGCTACATCCAGGACAAAGTCCCGGGTTCGATTGAACAGTTCACGCGCGATGGCAAGACCTATATCCGGGTGGCCGATTACATGAAAATGCGCCAGGGGGTGGGGCTGCTGTTGGCCGAGCTGATGCGCATCAAGGCCGAAGGCGATTACGACGCAATCAAGGCGCTGGTCGATCGGTACGCCGTGCGTTTCGATCCGGCGTTGCGCGACCAGGTGCTGGAGCGCTACCGGCGGCTGAATCTTCCAACGTATTGGGCCGGAATCAATTCGGAACTGCGGGCGCAGTTTGACAAGAGCGGCGGCGTGACCGGCGTTGAGATTCGCTATCCCCGCGATGCCGCTTATCAGTACCTCAGCTACGGGGCGATGTACGACGCCGGCGTGGCGCAAAAGCTAGCGGGACCGAAAGCGCCGCCGCAGCTGCCGCGAACGACCTGGGAACCGCCCGCGATCAACGTGCACGGGACGCTGACGGCAAAGAGCTTGCGCGCCTTGCCGGCGAGTGCCTTCGCCTTTCCGCAAACCCGCAAAGAGCCTCTGACCGACGCGGCGCACGTGCGGGCCGCCATTGCCCGGTTCGGTCAAGTCAAGGGCGTCACGGACGAGGAGCGAGACCTGGCTTTCGCGAATATCAAGAAAGCGGCCGGGTATTTCGGCGTCGACATTCACACGACCGATTGGCGTCAACTGGGCCTGCGCTAAAAAAGGCCCAACCCGAAGGTTGAGCCTGTTGGCAGTTGCGGATGGCAGCCGTGCTGAACCGACTAATTCAGTCCGGTACCGGACAAGCTCGTCGTCCAGGTGAGAACTTGTCCATTCGTGGTCTCGCCGGTGATGGTCATGGTCGCCGTGCGCAAGCCCGCCGCCGCCGGCGTGAAGGTTAACGTATAGGTGCATGCCGTACCTGGCACCATGGCGGTACACACGGCGCTCGTTATGGCAAATTCACCAGGGGGCACAATGCTGATGTCCATGGGAATCGTAGAGTTGTAACCGACCGTCACAATTCGAGACTCCGACTTGCCCACTGCAATGGCCGCGAAGGTGGGAATGGGAGAAGGCGACACCGTCAGCCATGCCACACCAGTTCCTCGTAAACTGACGTTCTCGGTGATTCCACCAGCGGTAATACCCAGAACGGCAATCCGGGTGCTTATCTTGGCCGGCGAGAAGGTCACAAATACTGTGCAGGTACCGAGGTTGTCGATCGTGCCGCTCGCGCATTGATTCTGCGAAATGGCAAAGTCGCCAGGATCGGCGCCGGACAGGCTCGCACTGACCTGTACCGGACCGCCGGTATCGTTGGTGACCGTCACGGTCTGCACCCCGGAGCTGGCGCTGAGGTAAGTACTGGGGAAGACGAGCGCGCCCGGCTGCACCACCAACCGGGGCTTGCTTGCTCCGTACAAGGCGACGGAGGCGCTCAAGGAGGCTTGCGGCGCTCCGCTGGGCACGGCCGTAATGTTCAGAGTAGCCAGTAGCGAGGACGAGGTAATCAAGTCCAGCGGCTTAAACGTTACCTGCACCGTGCAGCTCGCGTATGGAATGACCACCGGAAGCGTTTCGGCTGAACAGCTATCCACCATCGTGAAGTCGCCGGCGTCCAGCCCTGTGATGGTTGCCGGGTTGAAGGTGATGGCCGCACCCGTGTCATTGAATATTCTCACTATCCTCGCAACGGAAGCCGAGCCGATATACGTGCTAGGGAAATCAATCACAGTTGGAGCCACTAACAGCGATTTGGCATTAATGACCAATGAACCCGTCGCCGGGCTGCCGTTGCTGTAATTCGCATTCGAGCTGGCAAACGTTGCGGTGATGTTGTAGGTTCCCGGCGCGGTTTCGCTCTGCGCCGGGCTGTACGTGAATTTACCGCTGACCGCTACACCATTCACACCCTTTGCCGTGGCGAAGCACGAATGAGGAGCGCCGCTATAGGTAAATGTCCCGCAGGTTATGGAAATATTCGGGGTAGCCTGACCCTTGGTGACCGTGCCATCCACGGCGGTGACGCTGTAGTTGGCCAGTGCGGCACCGCTGGCGGTGGGCACGGTTGCTGTGCCCGACACCACGGCAGTACAGGTGATGGCATCGCCATTCACCGCGCCGGTCACTGTGCAGGCAGGCGTGGGGGCCGTTCCTCCGTAAGGGATTACCACATTCCCCGCCGTGATCGTCAGCGGCGCTTTGGCCACGGTCAATTGGCCGGCATTGGCGGTGATCGTGTAATTCCCGAGAGCGGTACCAGAGACACTCGGCACGATGGCAAACGGGCTGCCCACCGCCGTTGGAGTCGATGTGGTTGTGGCCGAGCAGGTGATGACGTCGCCATTGACCGCGCCAGACACGTGACAGGTCAACGTCGGAATGGCTGTGCCGTAAGTCATCGACTGATTATCTGCCGTAACCGTTAGCGCTGCCGGGCCCACGGTGAGTTGGCCGATATTGGTCGTGACCGTGTAGTTCCCGAGAGCCGTGCCGGAGGCACTCGGCACGATGGCAAAGGGGCTGCCCAGCACCGTCGGAGTCGATGTAGTGGTGGCCGAGCAGGTGATGACGTCGCCATTCATCGCGCCGGCCACGTGACAGGTCAGCGTCGGGATGGCTCCACCGTAAGTCATCGACTGGTTATCCGCCGTGACGGTCAACGGAGCTGGACCCACTATCTGCGTCACAAAACCCGAAGATGACGCACAACTCGTGCTGCCTGAGTACTGCGCGGTAATGGCGTGAGTGGCTACCGCCAGCGTGCTGGTCGTGAACACGGCTGTTCCCCCGGAACCAATCGTCGCGGCACCCATGCTGTCTGTGCCATCGAGGAACGTAATGGTTCCGGTGCACGAGTTGGGGCTGACCGTAGCGGTGAAAATCACAGCCTCTCCATACGAAGACGGACTCGGCGAGGAGGTGAGCGTGGTGGTCGATGCCCCCGTGCCCTGCGTCGGAGTATAGAGCTCGGCACTGGCAACCGGCACTGATTCATAATTGCCGCCGCCGGTTGCGCCGCCAGCCACGAGAACCTGGCCATTGTTCAGGCGGGTCGCGGTATGCTCCTGTCGACCCGTAATCATGGGGCCCGTCAGCGTAAACGCGGCGGTACTGGGAGTATAGATCTGGGCCTGGGTGGAAGCGCCGTTATAATTTCCGCCCACGACCAATACCGTGTTGTCCATCAGCAGGGTTCCGGTCGGGAAGATCCGGCTGTAATCAACCAGGCTCCCCGTGGCGCTAAAAGTCCGGCTGACCGGATCGTAAAGTTCCGAGGTGCTGGGAGAGTCCCAAACGCCGCTGGCCATCAACACCTTCCCGCTGCTCAGTAACGTTGCCGTGTGCGTAGAGCGGGGTACCAGCATATTCCCCACAGCCGTAAAACTGCCGGTCGCAGGATTGTAAACCTCCGCCGAGGCAATCGGCGACCCCACGGATCCGCCGCCGGCCATAAGTACCGTGCCGTCATTCAGCAACGTTGCCGTGTGCAGGTACTGCGGAGTAGTCATGTTGCCGGTGAGGGTAAACGTGCCAGTTGCGGGATCGTAAAGCTCGGCGGAGGATAAGGCGACATCCATGCCCCAGCCGCCAGCGATCAGGACCTTGCCTGTGTTGAGCAGGGTTGCCGTGTGATAGCAACGGACAGCGTTCATATTGCCGGTGGCACTGAAAGTTCCCGTCGCAGGGTCATATAGCTCGGCGGAGTTGGTGATGGCCGAGCCAAAACCGTTAGTGTAACCTCCGGCTATAAGCACCTTGCCGTTGGGCAGGAGTGTGGCCGTATGCGCCCAGAGGGCATCCAACATGTTGCCGGTCGCGGTAAAAGTACTGGATAGTGGGTCATACAGTTCCGCCGAGAAAAGCGCGATATATCCTTCGCTCCTCCCGCCGGCGATAAGTACTTGGCCGTTATTCAACAATGTTGCCGTATGGTCTTGGCGAGACACCGTCATATTCCCGATGGCTGTAAACCCGCCCGCCGGCGGGGTGGCTACACCCTGTCCGGTAAGCAGTACCGTATGGGGGCTGCCCGGATCATTGCCGACAATAGTCAGCGCGCCCGTTCGCGTGCCACCCAGGGTAGGCGTGAAGGTTATGTCGATGTAGCAGTAAGAGCTGGCCGCCACCAGGTTGCAGTTGTTCAGCAAGGCGAAATCACCGGAGATGCTGATGTTGAGGGTCAGCGGAGTGCTTGCCGTGTTTGTGATCTGCACGAACTGCGGTATGCTGGTTGTTCCAACCAACTGACTCCCAAAATTGATTGCCATTGGCGAAATAATGGGCGCGGAGTTTACGGGGCCAATGCCGGTGCCGGCCAAAGCCACCGTCTGGGGGCTATTCTGCGAGTTTGTGGTAATCGTCAGTGCGCCGGTGCGATAGCCACCTGCGGTAGGACTGAAGCTCACGCTGATCGTGCACTGCGCGTTGGCGGCGACCGAGTTGCCGCAGGTGCTGGCCGTTACCAGAAAGTCCCCGCTGGCGGCGATGCTGCTTACGCCCAAGGCGCTGGACTGGCGATTGATCAGGTTCACGGTGGCCGCGGAGCTGCTCGAGCCGACTTGCTGGGACGCGAAAGTGAGGCTGCGCGGAAGCACCGTCACCGCGTCCGTGCAACTATGGATCGCAGCGTTGGCATTCAACCGTCCCCCGGTGATGGTCTTGGTGGCGAGTGCGGAGATAGGATCGACGGTTCCGATCAGGGTATTTTTCAAATCCGTCGTATCCAGGGGGCAGACGGACAAGACCAGCATGGCGGTGCCGGATACATGCGGCGTCGCCATGCTGGTTCCGCTCATATACTCATAACTTCCTCCGGGAATGGTGGAGTAAACGTTCACTCCCGGTGCTCCCAGATGAACCGTGCTGCTGCCATAGTTGGAAAAAGACGCGAGCTGGTCCTCATTGTCGGTGGCCGCCACCGCAATCAAATTGGGAGCGTTGTAACTGGCAGGGTAATGGGGCGAGGCGCCGTTGTCCGTGCCGTTGTTCCCGGCGGCAGCGACGAACAGCATGTTGTTCGCGTTGGCCCGGTTGATCTCGTCCAGCAGCGCTTGCGAGAAGTCGCCCCCGCCCCAGCTATTTGACAGCACGCGCACATTGGCGCCGCTGGTCGCGGCGAAGGCCAGTTTCGCCTGGATGGTGAACTCGATCGCGTCAATCGCGCCGGACGTCGTGCCCTGGCCCGTGGAGTCGAGAAATTTGGATGCCATGATTGAAGCCACCCAGTTGACTCCGACTACTCCAAGGGAATTGTTGCCACTGGCGCCGATGGTTCCGGAAACGTGGGAGCCGTGGTCGAAGTCGTCCATGGGGTCGCAGGTTTCGGTGATGGCATTGAAACCGTGCGTTCCCGCGGGACAGGTAATGTTCACTCCTTCAATGGTCACCGTGAAACTGGCGGGAGCCGACCAGACGTTGGCCGCCAGGTCCGGATGCGTGTAATCGATACCGGTATCCACCACCGCAATCACGTTGTTCCGGGAACCGGTGGAAACATCCCACGCCGCTACCGCGCTGATGTCGGCGCCCGGCACGCCGGCTTGACCGCCTACCGGCTGGCCGGTGTTCCGCATTCCCCAAAGCAGTGAGAAATACGGATCGTCGGGCACTTGGGACGTGTTGACAATATAATTGGGCTCCGCATAGATCACGTCAGATCGCAAGGAAAGTTCCTGCGCCAGCGTAGCGGCGTCCTTGCTGCGGGAGTGCAGCCGGTACAACGTCCCTCCGTGAACGAGGGGAGTGGTTGTGGCGATGTCATGTTCACTCTGAATTCCTGCCAAATTGGCGGAAGGGTTCGCCCGGAACTTCACCAATACCTCATGGGCCACCGCGGCGTGGCCATTGACCTGTTCCGTGGCGATTTGGGCCCAGAGCGGAGAAGCAAGCCAAAGGAAACCAATGAATACAAGGATTGCGAATTGCAGACGGCGCTTCGTCATGACACCCTCCCGCGGCACTTATGCCGGCGCTTATTCGAATAAGTAACAAAAAGAAAACTTGGGGCCCGGAATGCGTATTCGATGGTGCACTTGGCTCCGCCGACGAAACCTCACGCGGCCCGCAAATCGGTCCTGCGCAGACACAATCACACTTCAACTGCACCTGGGGAGGGGAGTGGCAGCCCAAGCACCGCGCTCGCGAATGAGGCTGGTACTCAAGCGTAGGGAGTATGGAACAAAAACAGGGACCTCACAAGTGCCAGATAAGTTAACCGGATCGGTGACAAGAAGGCCTGTCACATAGGTCCGGGTATAACGATAGCGGTGCCTCGGCAACGAGTCGTTTGCCGAGGCACCAATACCTAAGCTCCAGCCAAATCAATCACTTATCAGGCCGATTTGAGCGAATACCGTTTGGGTTGTCAAGGAAATATGCCCAGTCACAGAAAAAGGCCCCGGCAGACAGTGTTTGCCGAGGCCCCAAGCTCAAGACGATACCGCCGCCAAATCCGGCTATGCCGTCTTGGTGGCTGCTCTTTCCGCGCCCAATCCCGTGTTTGACCGCACCAGCAACTCGTTGTATTTTTCCTCGGAGCTGGTCACTTTACTCAACAAGGTTCCCACAAAGGCTGCCAGGAATCCCAGCGGAATGCTCACCAGCGCGGGATTCTCCAGCGGGAACAGGGCCTTGTGCTGAACCAGGTGCCGGGCCGCGCTGGCCACGCCGGGCGGATCGATTCCCATGACGGTGGGACTCACCAGGACCATGCCGATCGAACCCAGCAGGCCCACCGCCAAACCGGTGAGCGCTCCCGCGGTATTGAAGCGCCGCCAGAACAGCGACAACACGATCACCGGCAGGTTGGCCGAAGCGCCCACCGCCATGGCCAGAGTAGCCAATACCGCCACATTGGCGGTGGGTCCCAGCAGGATGGCTATGAGAATGGAGACGGCGCCCACCACAAATGCGGAAATCCTGGCTACCAGCACGGTTTCGCCATGCTTGCGCTCGACGCCCTTGTGGATCACGTTGGTCCAGAAATCGTGCGCGAAGCAAGTGGAAGCGCTGATCGTCAATCCCGCCACCACGGCCAGGATCGTGGCAAAGGCCACCGCCGAGATGAAGGCAAAGAAGACCTCTCCGCCGATCGACCGCGCCAGCAGCGGAGCGCTCATGTTGGTGCCGCCGTTCTTCAAGATATAGTCGGGCCCCAAAATGGCGGCCGCGCCAAATCCGAGGATTGAGACCATGATGTAGAAACATCCGATCACGGCCATGGCCCAAACCACGCTGTGGCGCGCCGTCTTCGCATCCGGCACGGTGTAAAACCGGACCAGGATGTGCGGCAGGCCCGAGGTGCCGAGCAACAACGCCAGCATCAGGGAAATCTGGTCCCACGGACCATAGGGAAGCTTGTAACGCCAACCGGGCACGAAGAAGTCGCGAACCACCGTCTGGCCTTTCGGGTGCGACGTTACCTGGGTAACGGCGCTGCCGAAGGCGGCAAAACTGAAATGAAAGTACTTCACCACCAGAAAGGTCAGAACTACGGTGCTGGCGACCAACAGGACCGCCTTGATGATCTGCACCCAGGTGGTGGCCAGCATGCCGCCGAAAACCACGTAGACAATCATCAGGATGCCAACGCCGGCCACTGCCATCGGATAACTGATGTTTATGCCCTTCAATAACAGCGCTATCAGCGAGCCCGCTCCAACCATCTGGGCGATCATATAGAAGGTGACGATAACCAGCGTGCTGACCGCGGCCATGGTTCTTACCGGCCGGGGCTGATGGCGATAAGCCAGCACGTCCGCGACGGTGAATTTGCCCGCATTGCGCAGCGGCTCGGCCACCACCAGCAGAATGGCCATAAAAGCAATCAGTCCGCCAACGGCAAACAGGAATCCATCCATGCCGAACAGCGAGATCAAGCCCACAATCCCGAGAAACGAGGCTGCGCTCATGAAGTCGCCGGAGATAGCAATTCCGTTCTGCCACCCGCTAATGCTGCGGCCAGCCGCGAAATACGCGGTGGCGCCACGGGAACGCTTCGACGCCCAGAAGGTGATGGCCAGGGTGATGGCAATAAATACCAGAAAAAATACTACTGAGTGTGACATGGCTTACTTGCCCCCCTGCGTTTCTTCCGCTTGTACGACAATATCTTTTGCCAACCGGTCAAACTTGCCGGCGACCTTTATATACAGCCACGCTATGGCCCAAGTGACCAGAATCTGGGAGAGTGCGAAGATGTAAGCACGGCTCATCGCCCCAAAGACCTTGGCGGACATGAAATGCGGCGCGTACCCGTCCAGTACTGGCAGGGCGAGAGTAAACGCGACGTAGAAAATAAAAACGGGAATGATGAACGCCTTTTTGGCGCTCGTTAGGCGGCGAAATTGCGGGGTGGCCGCAATCCCGTCCCATACCGAATGATGCGCTTGGAAGCGAACGTCGATAGTCGTACCACGTGTCGCTTGGGCCTGGGCTGCTACAGGAGTCATATACCCTCTCTTCTTTTAGTTGGCGGAACCTGCGTGTACTGCTGTGCCCACCGACAGCAATCTCCCCCTTCGCCATGCAGGCAAATACAGCGCAGTTGGCCGGGAACAGAAATTACCCGCCCTGAAATCGCAACCCAATAAGCTCAAGTTCCATTGAAACAATCGGTTTCGCGATATCTGTGACAGGGGGACCCTATTCCGGAACTGAAACTGTTTGGCCGATTTAATCGAATGTTGGCTTGGTTGTCAAGAATTGTTTTAAAGGGTTGATTTAAAGGGATTTCACCGCAGAGGGCGCTGAGGACGCAGAGGAAAACAACTTAGTTTCCAGTTTCAGGTTTCAAGTTTCCAGAACACGGCGGCGGCCTGCGCTACTTGAAACTTGACACTCTTTCCTTTCTCTGTGTCTCTGTGTCTCCGTGGTGAAAATTCAAGACCTCTGGGAAACAGACAAGAACGCGCGCTCGAACCCGGCAAGCGAGCGTTTGATTTGCTCCAGCGGGATGGTCAACGACAGCCGAATATACCCCGCCCGGCCGAAGCCGGTTCCCGGCACGGCCAACACGCCTTCGGCAGCCAGCGCCCGGACAAAAGCCGTGTCGTCGGCGATCGGCGTCTTAAGAAAAACATAAAAGGTCGCTTCGGGACGGGTGACGTCGTAGCCGATTGCTTGCAGCGCATCGCACAGGAGGTTTCGCTTTTCTTCATACGCGGCTTTGTCGATGGTGACATCCGCGGTCTCCATCATTACCCATTGCCAGATGGCCGGCGCATTGACGAATCCCAAAGTGCGATTGGCGAAGGTGCAGGCGCTGCGCAGTTCGTCCAGGCCGGGAAGCCGTGGCGAAAGCGCCAGGTAGCCGATGCGCTCACCCGCCAGTCCCTGGGACTTGGACCACGAGTTGCAAATTGCGGTGTTGCGAATCAGGGACGCCACTTCCGGCTGCCGCTTTCCGTCGAAGACCAGCGATTTGTAAGGCTCGTCGCTGATCACCGTAATCGGCTGCGGGGTGCGGGCCAGGACGGAATCCAGATCGCGCAAAACCTGCTCCGGATAGACGCGCCCGGTCGGATTATTGGGAGTGTTCAGCAGGATGGCCCGGGTACGGGGCGTGATCGCCGCCGCAATGCGCTTGACGTCGGGCAGAAACGAGGCGTCCGTTTCCACCGGCACCATGCGGCCGCTGTGATTGCCGATGTAAAAGAAATACTCGGGGAAAAAAGGCATCAGTACGATGACCTCGTCCCCGGGATCCAGCAGCGACTTCAGGATGACGTTGCAGGCGCCCGCCGCTCCCACGGTCATGAAAATATCGTCGGCGGTGAAGGCCAGACCGGTTTCCCCCTGCAACTTCGCCGCGATGGCCGCGCGCGCATCGGGATATCCGGCGTTGGGCATGTAGCCGTGGGACCGGGGCAGGCTCCGGCCCACAACCTGTCGCAGAGCCGCCAGCACCGCTTCCGGCGGTTCCACATCCGGATTGCCCAGGGTAAAATCGAAGACGTTTTCCGCGCCGCGCTCGCGCTTCAGTTGCGCGCCTTCTTCGAACATGCGGCGAATCCAAGAAGCGCGACCCAGATGCTCGGCGACGGTTTTGGAGATAGGCATCGATTACCTGCTAGTTATCAAATTCCTGCAGTCCCGTGACGATTTTCACTTTTTGCCGCAGAGGACGCAGAGGAGAAGCATCAGTTGCGAATTGCGAGTTGCGGGTTGCGAGTGACACGGATGCGCTCGCCATCTGCTTAGAATTACATTCCGGAGGTTCAACTCTCTTCCCCCGGTTTCGTCTGCGTCCTCCGCGCCCTCTGCGGTGAAATGTGCAGATCCTTCCGAACTCGCAACTCGCAACTCACAACTCTTCGCTGCCCACCAAATTGATGCCGGCCGACTGCAGTTGCTGAATGGCGGCGTCGGTATCGTCGAAGCGAAAGATCAAGACGGCTTTTCCCTTGCGGCCGAAGGGAAAGGCATACATATATTCAATATTGATGGACGTGCCTTCCAAGGCGGCCAGGACTTTGGCCAGACCGCCGGGCTGGTCCGCCACTTCCACGGCCAGCACGTCGGTGGGCTTTACCACGAATCCCGCCGTCTCGAGAATCCTTGCCGCCTTCTGCCAGTCGGAGACGATGAGGCGCATGATCCCGAAACGGGAGGTATCGGCGAGCAGGAGTGCCCGTATGTTGAGCCCTGCCTCGGCCAGCAGCCGGCAGGGTGCGACCATATGGCCCGGTTTATTTTCAGCAAAAACGCAAAGTTGGGTGATCTTCATGACAACCGCCGATCATATACGCGCTTGGCTTTGCCTTCGCTGCGTTGAATGGTGCGTGGTTCCACTAACGTGATCAATACGCGAATCTGGAGGACCCGTTCCATGGCGTTGGCCAGCTTCTCGCGCAAGGTCTCGATGGCGGCCACGCTGTCGCTGAACATCTGGGCGGTGACCTCCACCTGAACCTCCATCTGATCCAACCCGTGTTCGCGGGTCAGGATGATCTGGTAGTGAGGCAGGGTGCCTTCCATATCCAGCAGGACGGATTCCACCTGGGAAGGGAAAATGTTGACGCCGCGGATGATCAGCATATCGTCGCTGCGCTGTCCCACCCGCCGCATCCGGCGCAGCGTTCGGCCGCAGGGACACGGCCCGGTCATCAACGACGTGATATCGCGGGTGCGATAGCGAATCATGGGAAAGGCCTCTTTGGTGAGGGTGGTTACCACCAGTTCGCCCTCCGCGCCTTCCGGCAGCACCTCGCCGGTCTCCGGATCGATGATTTCCGCCAGGAAATGGTCTTCCAGGATGTGCAGACCGTCCTGACAATAACATTCAGCGGAAACTCCCGGTCCTATGATCTCGGAGAGACCGTACAGATCGTGGGCTTTGATGCCGGTGGCTCCCTCCATGCGGCGGCGCATGGCTTCCGTCCATGGTTCCGCCCCGAACATGCCGAAGCGCATTCCCAGCTTTCGCAGGTCCACGCCCATACTCTCGGCACGATCGACCAGATGCAGAAGATAGGTAGGCGTGCAACAGATGGCGGTGACGCCGAAATCGCACATGATCATGATCTGCCGCTCGGTGTTGCCCCCGGAAATCGGGATGACGGTGGCCCCGACCCGTTCCGCTCCATAGTGGTATCCCAAGCCGCCGGTAAATAAGCCATATCCGAAGGCGTTTTGCAGAATGTCGCCCTTCTGCAAGCCGCAGCACACCATGGCACGCGCCATAACGCCCGCCCAGGTGTCCAGATCGTTCTGCGTATAGGACACAACGATCGGCTTACCGGTGGTGCCACTGGAGGCGTGCAACCGCACCACATCTTCCATGGGGCTGGCGAACAGGCCAAAGGGATAGGTGTCGCGCAGGTCGGTTTTGACCGTGAAGGGCAGTTTGGCCACGTCGTGCAACGAAACCATGTCCTCAGGCGCCAGATTGCGTTCGTTCATGCGGGCGCGGAACAGCGGTACGCGCTCCCACACCCGCTTGACCATCCTTTGCAACCGGTGCAATTGGAGCTGTTCCAGTTCCGGCCGGGGCATGTAATCCAGCGCGCTTATCGGGTGAGGAGGAGCCGGAGCCTGCTTTGCGGCGGTCATGCGTTGACTCCGTTTCTCGTTTTCCGTTTTCCGTTTCTCGTTTCGCGTTTCATCGTCCACGCTCCTTCACCGGTCATTGCCGCGCCGGTGATCGGTTCCTATCTACTAATTACCAGTCACTAGCTACCCGTTGCACACTTCTCGTACTCGCGGATCAAGCGCGTTGCCAGCAGGCAATCGCGACGGGCGATGATCACCGAAGGCTCGGGCAGGTCCAGGCATTGGCGAACCAGTTCCTCAAACGCCTTGGTATCCAGAGTTGGGTCCATCACATGTACACTGCGAATGCCCAGAGTGCGTGCCAGATCTTCAAACACTACTTTGCCGGTCTGGGAATGATCCAGGGTGCGACCGGTGCCGGGATGTTCCTGCAAACCGGTCATGGCAGTGGTCCCGTTATCCAGAATGATCAGCACATGGCCGCTGGCCGGCGGGTTGTACACCATTTCGACCATTCCCGTGATTCCGCTGTGCACAAATGTACTGTCGCCAATTACGCTGACCACGCGCCTGGCTTCCTCCGGCGGCAGAGAATGGCGGAGCCCCAATCCGACGCCGATGGCCGCGCCCATGCACACCACCGTGTCCATGGCCTCGAACGGCGGCAGCACTCCCAACGTGTAACAGCCGATATCGCCGGCGACGATGCAGTCGAGGTTTTTCAGGCTGGTGAACACCGAGCGATGCGGACAGCCCGGGCATAGGGCGGGCGGCTTCCCGGGAACCGGCTTCGCTTCCGGTGAGCAGTCCCCGGCAAGAATGCGGCGCACGCGGGGCACGTTCAACTCGCCAAAGCGGAACATGTCCGGCTTTCCCTCGACCGCAATGCCCGCCGTACGCGCCGCTTCCACCAGATAGGGATCGCCTTCTTCCATGATCTGGCAACGCTCGACGCCGGCCGCAAACGCGCGCATCAAGTTAAGCGGCAGGGGATAGGTCATGCCCAGCTTCAGGACGCTGGCCTCCGGCGCCGCTTCGCGCACGTGCTGGTAGGAAATGCCGGAGGTGACGATGCCTAGTGCCGCCGAGCCGTTTAGTACCCGGTTCAGATCCGAGGTTTCATTCCATTCGGCGATTTGGGCCAGTTTCTCGCGGAGCCGGAAATGTGCCGGGCGGGCATAGGCCGGAATCATCACGCGCGAGCGGATATCGCGCACAAATTTTGCCGGCTGCGGCGCGGGGACAGTGGCGCTTTCAGGATTGACCACCGTTTTGGAGTGGCACACCCGGGTCGTCATGCGCAACAGAACGGGGATGCGCCAGCGTTCCGAGATCTCGATGGCCCGCAGGGTAAATTCGTACGCTTCCTGGGAGTCCGCCGGTTCCAGCATGGGAACTCCCGCGGCCAGGGCGTAACGCCGATTGTCCTGCTCGTTCTGGCTGGAGGCCATGCCGGGATCGTCGGCCGAGACCACGATCAACGCGCCATTCACGCCCGTATAAGCGACCGTAAATAAAGGATCGGCGGCCACATTCAGCCCCACGTGTTTCATGGTCACGATCGCGCGGGCGCCGGCAAAGGCCACACCGATGCCCACCTCCATGGCCACCTTCTCGTTGGGCGCCCATTGCGCGTGTCCGCCCAGGCGTTCAAAGGTTTCCAGGATTTCGCTGGAGGGCGTACCAGGATATCCGGTGCCTAGCTTCACGCCGGCCCTGAAACATGCCAGCGCAACTGCTTCGTCTCCATTGAGCAACGACATTTCCCCTCCGGCCAGGCTTAATGGGCAAAGATTCCGGCAGGTTGGAATGAATTAAAAAGTCTATCCGATCAAAGAGGGTTAGGGCAATGCGGCAAATGACTGAGCAGGAAGGTTTCAAGGTTTCAACGTTTCAAAGATCGGGC